>Ga0209212_1002144_pt1 | contig 29146 bp, 34 predicted proteins | sample RifGroC2_FD_183996 | JGI IMG/M metagenome (GOLD analysis project Ga0209212, IMG submission 183996) | Groundwater microbial communities from Rifle, Colorado, USA - Groundwater C2 (SPAdes) (version 2) | ecosystem: Environmental > Aquatic > Deep subsurface > Groundwater | place: Rifle, Colorado... | reverse complement strand
ATTCTCGTTGTCATCAATATTTTCAAAAATATCAGAGTTTATAAAAGTTATTTTGTCTTTTACACCAAGTTTTTTCGCATTAAGTTCAGCTATTTTAAGGGCTTTTTCTGAAATATCACTTGCAAAAATGCTTGCAGCTTCTAAGTTCTTTGCAATCATGCAGGCTATACATCCAGACCCTGTTCCAATATCAATAATTTTTGCATTGTTTTTGGAAACTAATTTTAAAACTTCTTCCACCAGAATTTCAGTTTCAGGACGTGGAATCAGGACATTTTCATCCACATAAAATTCTTCACCCATAAAAAAAGCTTCATTTGTCAGATATTGAACAGGAATTTTTTCCTTAATTCGTCGATTAATAAGGGAATTAAAAGTTTCCAGTTTTTCTGCTTCTAATACCTTTTCAGGGTTGAGTATTATATCTTTTTTTGCAACACCAAAAACAAAATTTAAAAGAATATCAGTTTCGGCAATTGCTTCACTTGAAAAAATGCCGCCTTCTTTTAATTTTGAAACAGCATTATTTTTAATTTCAATTATAGTTTTTTGGGTTGTCATTTTTTATACAGATTGAGCGAGTTTTTCAAGTTTTGCTTTCTGGTCAGCCTGTGCAAGCATATCCAGAAGATCATCCAGTTCGCCTTCTATAACAGTCCACACGTTTAAGTTTTCACCAATTCTGTGGTCTGTACATCTTCCCTGCGGAAAATTATAGGTTCTGATTCTTTCGCTTCTATCACCTGTCCCGACTTGCGATCTTCTTAAGTCGGTAATTTCTTGCATCTGCTTTTGATTTTCAATGTCATAAACTTTGGCTTTAATGATTTGAAGAGCTCTTGCTTTGTTTTTAAGCTGGCTTCTTTCTTCTGTACAAAAAACCATAATTCCTGTCGGTTTATGAACCATTCTTACGGCTGTTTCCACTTTGTTTACATTCTGTCCGCCTGCACCGCCTGAACGTGCCGTAGAAATTTCAAGGTCTTTCATATCAATTTCTGTTCCAATATCTTCAACTTCGGGCATAACAGCAACGGTTGCCGTACTTGTATGAATTCTTCCGGATGATTCTGTTAAAGGAACTCTTTGAACTCTATGAACGCCTGATTCGTATTTTAGCCTGCTGTAAACAGCATCACCTTTTATATTAATTATAACTTCGCCTATGCCGCCTACAGCAGCTTCTGATATGCCAAGGATTTCTGTTTGCCATCCCTGTTTTTCTGCATATCTCAGATACATTCTCATAAGGTCAGCCGCGAAAATATTAGCTTCATCGCCACCGGCGCTTCCTCTTATCTCAAGCATAATATCTTTGTCGTCATTTGGATCTCGCGGAAGCAGAAGAATCTTCATTCTTTCTTCGCACTGTTGAATTTTTGCCTCAGCCTGATCCAGTTCTGTTTGAATAAGTTCTTTCATTTCTTCATCGGATTCGCCTTTAATCATTTGAATGGCATCTTCTTTTGCCTTTGCTGCATCTTGCCAGGCATGATAAATCTGAACACTTTCTTCCATAGACTTTCTCGTCTTGGAAAGTTTTTTAAATTCTTCAAAATCCTTGATTGTTTCAGGGTCGCTAAGCTTTTCCCCAAGCTCGATATAGCTTTTTTCTATATTTTGAATTTTACCCAGCATATCTTTCATTGTTATTTAAGACTCCTTTGTCATCCTGAGGAGGGGTGAAACCCCGACGCGAGGATCTGTTCAATTACATTATTATACTTTTTGGGGTTTTCTTCCACAGCCTCTTATTTCATCACAATGCCCTAATGCTTCACACTTTGGTACAAGGTATTCAGCAAGCCATGGGTCTTTTTCTATAGCCAGATCACACATTTTTTTGACCATAATTCGTATTTCGTGCTGCGCATTTGTACAAAGCCTGATATTTGCGAGATGAATAAACTCCCTTAAATTAAGACTCGCAACAAGCGAACTTGTTGCAGCATTTGGAAGAATAAATCTTGCATCTTCTGCGGGAATTCCCTGATTTATCATTTTTTCATAAAATTCAGCCGTTTTGCTCATAAATTCATTATATTCAGCTTCAAATCCGGCTTTTTTTATTGTATTAGGGGTAATATATTCAAACTGTTCTTTTTCTGTAACATATCTCTGTGATTTTTGAGAAAAAGACATGTGTCTGTGTCTTACAAGCTGATGGGTGCAGGCTCTTGAAACGCCGCTTATTGTAAACACATACTGGCAATGTTCTATCGTACTGTGATGACCGGAAGCAAGAACTCTTTTAACGAGCTTAAGCATCTTTTCGTCATCAGTAGCATTTTCCCAGATATTTATCGGGTAGTCAGCAGAATAACAGGTTCTGCATGCCGCATAAATCGTTTTTAAAGGATTTTCCGGCATGCTTATAAGATCTACTATTGGAAATTCTTTTTCTTGAGTCATTTTATTTACCTTTTTACTACGCAATAAGCCCGCAGAAAGACTGCAAAGGCTTATTGTAAAAGTATAAAAACTAATGTTTTATTTTTTATTTAAATTAGCGTAACGTTTGTTGAATCTTTCAACTCTACCTTCTGTATCCATTATTTTTTGAGTACCGGTAAAGAAAGGATGACATGCGTTGCAAATTTCAACTTTCATTCCCTGCGCAACAGAACCTGTTTCGATTACATTACCGCAAGCACAGCTAACAGTTGTTTCTGCGTATTTTGGGTGGATTCCTTCTTTCATTTTTATGAGTCCTCTTTAATTACTGCTTGTTATTCTGATTAATATATTAACATGCTCAAAATTTTATATGGGCAAATTTTTATTAATCATTTTACTAATTTTAAACAAATTTTATAATAAAAATATTTCCGAGTAAAATTTGGTATAGAATAATAACAGTTTAAGAGAAAATCTATATATTGAAGAGGTTTTTTAATTTATGAGTCACTGTTTTGAAAAAAATAAACCTTATAATTTGCCTGATTCAAAAGGACATTTCGAAAAATATGGCGGTAAATATGTCCCGGAAACTCTTATGGGGGCATTATACGAGCTTGAAAAAGTTTTTAAAGAAGCAATAAGCGATGAAAAATTTTTAGATGACTTATACAGCCTGATGAAAGATTATTCAGGAAGACCAACACCGCTTTATTTTGCGAAAAGACTTACTGAATATTACGGTAAAGGCAAAATATATCTTAAAAGAGAAGACTTAAACCATACAGGCGCACATAAAATTAATAATGCGCTGGGACAAGTTCTTTTAGCCTTAAAAATGGGTAAAAAAAGAATCATCGCAGAAACAGGAGCAGGTCAGCATGGCGTAGCAACAGCCACTGTTTCCGCTCTTTTCGGGCTTGAATGCGAAATTTATATGGGAGAAGAAGACACAAAGCGTCAGGCAGTGAATGTTGAAAGAATGAAACTTCTCGGTGCAAAGGTTAATCCTGTTTATTCGGGGAGTAAAACCCTTAAGGACGCAACAAGCGAAGCAATAAGAGATTGGGTTACAAACGTAGAAAACACCCATTATATAATAGGATCAACAGTCGGTCCTCATCCGTATCCTGAAATGGTCAGATTTTTCCAGTCAGTTATAGGAAATGAAACCCGTCAACAAATTCAGGAAAAAGAAAATAGACTTCCTTATTATGTTCTTGCCTGCATAGGTGGCGGAAGTAATTCTATGGGAATGTTCTATAGCTTTTTGGGTGATAAAGATGTAAAAATCATAGGTATTGAAGCAGCAGGACAAGGTATAGATTCCAATCTTACCGCAGCAAGTATGATGAAAGGCAAACCGGGCGTGTTGCATGGCTCGCTAAGTTATGTTTTGCAGGATGAGTATGGACAAATTGAAGAAGCTTACAGTATTTCGGCAGGACTTGATTACCCTGGTGTCGGTCCCGAACACAGCTACCTGAAAGACTCGGGCAGGGGTCAATATTATCCCATAACTGATGATCAGGCGGTAAAAGCTTTTAAATTGCTTTCAAAGCTGGAAGGAATAGTTCCAGCGCTTGAATCTTCGCATGCTTTAGCTTATCTGGAAGAACTTATGCCAACAACCACAAAAGATGACTTAGTGGTTCTATGCCTTTCAGGCAGAGGCGACAAAGACTTGCAGAGCGTGTTTAATTATTGTCATTAAGCTGTCATTTTAATACACTAGATTTGTCTGGATTATCTTTGCATAAATCTGGAGTATCCCAACAAAAGTCTGGACTATCTTCGCACCAAAACACTGTATTCCTTAACAGTAGGAGGGTTTTAATCTTTAACTATCTTAACTATATAAACTCGAAACAAAAAAAATAAATAAATTTTAGAGATATGATACCCTGTCAAAGGATAGACAATTCAGGGGATTAAAACCCTCGTCGCAGTACAAGGAGAAAGAGAGCAGGAAAAACCTGCAGGTTTTTCCTGCTCTCTTTCTCCTTGATAGTCAAATATAAATTACTTTTAAAGATTAATATAGTATAATTGGTTAGCAATTCAAGTTAACATATATCTGAAAAACCAAGAGAAGACAAAATGAGTGAAATAACAATGGAAATTCAGGAAAAATTCATAAAACAGGCGGAGTTTTTAGCAAAAGGCGCGGAAGTTTTACCGGGCGGAGTAAAAGAACTCGCCAGAAAACTCCAAAAATCAGAAGAAACAGGAAAACCTTTAAGAGTAAAACTCGGGCTTGACCCTACAAGACCAGATTTACACTTAGGGCATACCGTTGTAATGAGAAAATTAAGACAATTTCAGAAAGCAGGTCATCAGGTAGTGCTTATAGTCGGAGGTGCAACCGCTATGATAGGTGATCCGTCAGGAAAATCAGAAACAAGACCTGCCCTGACAAAGGAAGAAGTTGACCAGAACGCAAAAACTTACCTTGAACAGATGGGACAAGTTGTTGATATAAACAATGCAGAAGTTGTAAATAACGCAGACTGGCTTCACAATATGAATCTTGTTGATTTATTAAAACTTTCTTCCCAAATAACAGTAGCTCAGATGCTGGTAAGGGACGACTTTGCGAAAAGATACGCAGAAGGCAAGCCTATTTCCGTGCATGAATTCTTCTATCCTTTAATGCAGGCTTATGACTCAGTTGAAGTTGACGCTGATATTGAACTTGGCGGAACAGACCAGAGATTTAACGTGCTTCTGGGGCGTGATATTCAGAGTGCTTACGGCAAAAAACATCCTCAAATGGTTTTGCTCGTCCCGCTTCTTGAGGGAACTGACGGCGTTATTAAAATGTCCAAATCCTATTCCGATCATTGCATTAGTCTTACTGATTCTCCAAAAGATATGCTTGGAAAAATTATGTCTATTCCAGATGCTTTAATAATAAGATATTATGAGCTTTTAACAGATATTACACCTGAAGATCTAGAAAAAATAAAAACAGAGCTTGAATTAGGGCAGGTAAACCCCCGCGATTACAAGATGAAGCTTGCAAAAACTATCGTAAGTGAATACTATTCTGCTGAAGAAGCAGAAAAAGCCGAGCAGGAATTTATAAATATTTTCAGTAAAAAAGGCTTGCCTGATGAAATAGAAGAATTTAAAGTTACTGAAGGTGTTATTTTAATTGATTTTATAGCAGAAAACAATCTTGCCGCAAGCAAAGGTGAAGCTAAAAGACTTATACAAGGTGGCGGAGTAAAATTGAATAACGAAAAAGTTTCCGATCTTATGCAAAAAATTGAGTTTGGCGGAAAAGATTCTCTTGTTCTTCAAGTTGGCAAAAGAAAATTCGCCAGGTTAATCAAACTTTAACAATTCATAAGGTTCTACTTCAAGAGCGATTGCTATTTTAAAAAAAGTATCAATGCTTGGCTTTTTTTTTGCAATTTCAATTTTTCCAATAAATTCAAGACCCACTCCTACTTTCTCAGAAAGTTGTTCCTGAGTAAGTCCTTTTTCATTACGAATTTTTTTTATATTTTTGCCTAAATTTTCATATAAAATTTTATGATTCATAAACTTACTTTATAAGTTTTTAGATAATAATTTTATGGCTTGACAGGTCATAAAATGTAATATATCATTTATTAATAAAAAATTTTATTAATATCAGGAGAAATTATGACACAACCAGAGCTTGAAACTCTACTTCATGAAACTAGAGAAAACTTTAAAATCGCCATAGATGATCTTTTTAACGTTATTGAAATACTAAAAGACGATGTAAACAAACTAAAGATTGATAAAAAAATTACTTAACTTCTTCAACGTTGCCTAATGAAGATAAATAAGGTTTCATATTCTTGATTGTATCAGGGCTTGCAATCATTGAAATAACCGATGGCTGGTTAAAATAAGCTAATGCCGCATTTTTAATATCATGAGGAGTCAATTCATTTATAGCATCAAGCATTTGATTGTGATAATTTGCACCATAAAGAGTATTGTATCCTGATTGAATCCTTGCAGACCTTCCGAAAGAGCTTTCTGTGTCATCAAGAAAATGTGTTTTGGCTTCCATCTTGGCTGTTTCAAGTTCTTCGTTGCCCACAGGTGTAGTCATTAAGGCATTTATATGCTTTTTGAATCCGTCTAAAGATTTCTGGACATTCTCATGAGTAGGACCTTTGAGGTCATCTTCAGTGGTTGTTTTTATTAAAAGCTTCATTATTCCCTGATGTCCGTCCGTAGCATAGTTGGATTTTACCCTATAGGCAAGCTTCTGTGTTTCTCTTAAATCTGTAAATAATCTTGATTGGCTGTTGCCGCCAAGTATTTCATTTAAAAGCATTAAAGCAGCCGCATCTTTGATGTTTTTGCTTTCCTTGATTTTGAATACTTGTACAATATCAGCCTGATTTCTTGATTCTGCTTCGGTTATAACTTTTGTTTCAGGTAATTTTTGTGATTCAGGGATATTAATAGCATGATGCTTTTGAGCAAACCCCATTCCTGATTGAAGCTGCATAAACACAGCCTGTCCCAGCCCGGGAGTATTGCTTATAGGACCGTCTATAGCAATTTTACCCTGAGAATTAGCTATTATTTGTCTGTGTAAAATCTGAACATCATTTAATGTAATATTATTAATATTTTCTAAAATTTTACCCGGCGTATTTCCCCATGAATTATCGGGGAATAAAGCTTCCATTGCTTTATTGGCTGGGTCTTTAGGAATACTTGAATACTGAACTTTTATTTCTTCTTTTGCTTTGTTGAATTTTTCATCTGTAAAATCAGGATTATAAAGCATTTCTTTGATTACACCAAGTGCCATAGGCAGTTTTTCTTTAGGGCAGTCGGCGGTTAAACTGATAGAATCTCCATCTGCGCTTGCTGCCACACCTAAATTATAGGTGTCTTTAATATTATTTAATTGTTCTTCAGAATAATTTCTTGTCCCTTTATTAAGCATAATGGTCAATATATCTGCAACACCTGGTTTTAATGTTTTTAATCCGTCTGTTTGTACGGATAAATTAGCGCTTGTCCTTATGGAGCTTGGATCATCGTTAATTGCAACACGCAAATTGTTTGGCAAATCATATTCTTTTAAGTTTTGGAGTTTGAATCTATCTGCATTTCCTCCGAATCTGATTTTAGATGATGAACTGAACCCTATTTTGGGGGTTTCAGGATGCACCATAACGATAGAAGTCCTGTTAAGGTCTAAATATTTCTGTGCAGCAAGCTGAATATCCTGTGGAGTTAATTTTTCTATTTCGTTTAGCATATTAGTATAGGCATTGAGAGAACCATGTCCTGTGATAGCCTGACCAACAAGATTTGCAACACCCATAGAGCTTTCGCTGACTTGTGTTAAATTATCTTTAAGCTTATTTTTAACTATAAACATTTCTTGTTGAGTTAAAGGTTGTGTTCCCATGCTTTGTAAAGTTGAATAAATAGCTTTTAATCCGTCTTCTTCTTTTCCCGGTTTGAATGTTGAACCAAGGGTTATAAGCTGAGGATCTTTAGAATTTGGATTTATGACGCTTACATCTACAGCACCCGCGGTATTAAATTCCTTAAGGGTTTTTGTAAGTTTTGCGTTTTCATAACCTGTTAAAGCACCGCACAATGCCATAGTTGCCATGGTATCTTTGATATTATTATTCGCAGGTCCTGCAAAAGCCATATTTAAAGTTACCGCATCAGTATGAGAGCTTTTTAAGTCAGCCCTTACGGGTTTTTGTATTAAATTTACAGGCTCATTGTAAGGTTCTTTAGCGTTTTGTACAGGCGAAGCTTTTTTCTGGTTGAATAGTTTGCTTATTGTTTTAATGGTTTGCTCTGGATTTACTTCTCCGACAACCACAGTAGTCATGTTATCAGGTCTATACCATTTATTATAGTAATCGAAAACATCTTTTTTTGTTAAATTAGCTATTGTTTTTGACGAACCAGCAATAAGCCCCTGATAATCTGCTTTAATTCTGAATAAGTTTTTAAGCATTAAGTTAAATGCTTTGTCAGCAGGATCATCTTCGTACATTTGGATTTCGGAAATTACAGGACCTTTTTCTTTTTCGAGCATTTTATCGGTAAAACTCGGATTTAGAAGCATATCCGCATGCATTGTCATAAATTTTTCAAAATCGCCTTCTTTATGCATCGGAGATTTAATAAAGTAGTCGGTATTTGTTGTATTTGTTCCTGCGTTGTATTGACCGCCCATACTCGTAACTTTTTCTACGAATTCATTGGGGCCGAGCTGGCTTGAACCGTTAAAAAGGTTGTGCTCAATGTAATGGCTTATTCCTCTGTTTTTTTCTTCGTTAAAAGACCCGACTTTTGTGAAAGTTTTTATTGTTGTCGGACCTTTTTTAGGAATAATTACTACATTTTGTCCGTTATCGAGTTTGTAAAATTTGCCTTTATCAAGGAAAGGCGCGTTGAAAGTCTCAATTTCCCTGTAACCTTCCGTGGATGCGGGTAAAACCCGACTTCTCATAATGGCATTTATGTCTGTTGTTTGGGTGTTTTGGCAATATGACGGGTATTGGTAATGCTGGTATTGATATTCCGGCTTTGCATAAGTAGAATAATAAGCAGCCGGAATAGTATTGTTTCGGTATGAAACATTATTTACAGGTATATATGGTAAATTAGCCTTGTTGACTTCCATTTAACTTTCCCAAATCCAAAACATATTGCTAATTAAATAAAAACACACCATTTTAATAAATTGTTTTATTTGATTAAAAATTTTTATGTTTGATACAAAAGTTTAAAATCATCATTTCATCTAGCTATCTTACTAATGTAAACGAAAAAATATTCACTCATAATTATTCAAATCGAGAGTATTTAAACTTAATTTGTAATTTATACAGGAGGGATATTAAAAATGAGCGAACCTATGATGGCAGAAGAACTTAATGGTGGAAAACATATCAATTTAAAAGAAAAAGCAGAAGAATTAAGAAAAAAAACGCTGGAAATGGAAGAGCAGGTTACTGAAAACTTAAATAATCTTATGAGCTCAACAGCAGAAAATCTTGATAAAGCTGCAGAAAAAATGCATGAAACCGCAGAATTTTTTAGAGAAAGAAATGTGGATGCAATGAAAGAAGACCTTTCTCACGTAGTAAAGAAAAACCCTGCAAAAGCACTTGGCGGAGCATTACTTATAGGTTTTTTAATCGGAAAAATCCTTTTTAGATAAACTATCTGAGGTTAAAAAATGTCGGAAGAAAATAAATTCAGTCAACAGGCAGATTTAATATGCCTGATTAAAAGTCTTGTTTATAATTTTGTATCTCTTATTTCCCAGCATATAAAATTCTTCAAGGAAGAAATGAAAGAAGAAGCTTCTATTATAATAAAATCCATAATTATGGCGGTTGTTGGTATTTGCGCTGCAATAATGTCGACTTTATTTGGTGGGATTTTATTAGTTATTACTTTTTCTTTATTCTTTTCTGTATGGTGGTCTTTATTGTTTGTAACGCTTTTATACTTGCTAATACCGGTTTTGCTGTTTTTTTATATAAAATCTCAATTGAAAAAAATTGGTAAAAACAGGAAAAAACTTGCTGAAGAAACTGCAAAAACTCTGGAGGAAATTAAAAAATGGCTGGAACAGTTAAAGTCTTAAGTGATATTAATAATACTCGAGAGGAAATAACTCATATAGCAGATTTATTATCAAGAAGACGTTTTACAAAAGCCGATATAACAGAGATTGTAAAAGAACAACCTATGGAAGCAGCAATTATTGCAGTTTCATTGGGTATTTTTGCAGCATTGATTTTAACTAGAATAAAAAGTTTATTAAAGTTGGCTTTAATGATTTATGCAACAAAACAAAGCATATCCTATCTGCTCAAAAAGTAAATAAGGATATGCTGTTTGTTTATAATATTTAGTTTTAAGCTGTAGCTTGTGCAGCTTCTTTCTTTTCAGCTTCTAATTTGGCTTTTGCTTTTTTAGAGAGTTTTTTCTCTGTGGTTTCAGCTTTTTTAATTAAAGTACCTTCATCGCTGCTGCTGTCGATTAAGTATTGAACAGTTTCAGAAGGCTGTGCACCATTTTTAACCCACTCAAGCGCTTTTGCTTTATCAAATTTCAGTTCTTTTTTCTTTGGATTATAGAAGCCTAGTTCAAGAATAGCTTTGCCTTCTCTTTTTTCTCTGCTGTCTATGACAATAATTCTATATATAGGGTTTCTTTTTGCTCCCAGTCTTTTTAAGCGAATTTTTACCATGCGTTCAGGTTCTCCTTTTTAACAGACATAATCATTATTCTTTATATAGTTATCACAACAGCACTACATAAGCAAGTATAATGTTTTTTATCAAAAAATTTATTCAGGAATTCCGATTCTGATGACAGTGTTTTTATCCTGCTCAGAAACGTATAAAACCCCTGATTTATTTAAATAAAGATAATAAGGCTTTACTACATCCTTTAAAACGACTTTTATGGCGCCATTTTTGTCGATTTTTACAACATTATTTAAAGGATAGTTTGCAACATAAATATTGTCTTTTGAATCAATAGCAATGCCAACAGGACCTTTTATAAGCGCATTTTTTATTGTGCTTTTGGGTTTACCATCTGGAGAAACAATATTAATTGAATCAGAACTGTAATTTGCGACATATAAATCACCTTGACTGTTTTCCGCTATGCCTGTAGGTCCGTCAAAATTCAAAAATGTAAGCTTTGCAATGTTTGCAGGTGGAACTTTCACCGGTTCCGGCTTGGAAGGCTCGTCTATTACGGAATCGTTTATTTTTTGGTTAATTTTTTTGAATAATTCCATAGAATCTTTATAAGAGGGGCTTCCTTTTTCGACAGAATTTAAGTAGATAAGCGCTTTTTCATAATCTTTCATGTCAAAATACAGACTTGCAAGTAAATAAGCTGCTTCATCATCGTTGGGACTATTTCTCAACAGCAGTTGAAAAGCTTTTAAAGCTTTATCTTTATTTCCTATATGCTTGTACACCGAACCAAGATTGTAATATGCGTTAGTTAAGGATGAATCACTTTCTATTGCTTTTTTAAAATAAGTTATAGCCTGTTCATAAGAGCCTTTTTTTGTATAAGTTATACCAAGGTCGTTATAATGAACCGCATCCTGATCGTATGCTTTAGCTGGATTGCAATTAAGAAAACAAAAACACCCTATTAATAAAATTAAAATTTTTGAAAACAAAGATTTCATTAATTTCATAAAAAGTCGCACCTTCTCTATATTAATAAAAAAATTATACAGTATGTGGCTTTGCCTTAAGAATAGTTCATTAATAGTAGTTTTAAAAAAGCTTTTTCTGCTCGCAAAGAACTTTGCCGAGGAAAGTTTTTCTGTGCCATTTGCAAGCCCCATGTGCTCTTAAGGCCTCTATATGAGCAGGTGTGGGGTATCCTTTGTTTTTATGCCAGTAGTATTGTGGGAAATCTTCCGACAAGCCCTGCATAAATTCATCTCTGTGAACCTTAGCCAGAATACTAGCTGCCGCAATCGAAGCCGAAAGCGTATCTCCTTTTTTTACTGCCTTTTGTTTGTAATCATATCGAGGAATAATAAAATTCCCGTCTACCAGAATAATTAAGCTTTCTTTGTTGAGAGATATTTGGTTTATTAAATCCTCGCAGGATTTTTTCATAGCGAGTAATGACGCCTGAAGAATATTTATTTTATCAATTTCTTCAACGGTACATTCCTGAATACTATATTTGGCGACGGATTTTATGCTTTCAGAAAGCTCTTTTCTTAGCTTGGGATTGGACGAAAACTTTTTTGAATCATCAATAAACTTGATAACTTCACAAACTTCTTGACTAAGATCGGGAAAATAAACCGCGCTGGCAATTACAGGACCTGCAAGAGGTCCGCGTCCCGCTTCATCAGTTCCGATAGTTACAGAACCATGATTGCAGTCAAATGCGATAAGTTCCTCAATTTTGGATTGGCGGAGTATCTTCAAGCGTAATTCTTCCTATTCTTCCCTGTCTGAAATCAGTTAAAACAAGAGATGCGCACCTGTCTATATCAGGCTTTCCTGCTGTTACAAGCAGATTTCTGGCAATTGCAACTTCTTCAATAGTCGGGATTGTTTCACATTTAAGCCTGTAATAATCGCAAAAAAGTTGAGGATATCTCTCATAAACTAAAGCTATAAATGTATTTGCAACTTCTATTTTATCATAAGACGCTTCACCGACAGAGTTAACCATCGCAAGTTTAAAAGCACGTTCCTGCGTATCAAGTTTCATCGGAATAATCCCCGGAGTATCCAGCAATTCGAGCTTCGGATTGATTCTCACCCATTGGGCAGCTCTTGTAATTCCTGCTTTTGCTCCGACTTTGACTTTAGCGGTTTTAATTAATTTGTTAATTATGCTTGATTTTCCGACATTTGGCATGCCGACGACCATTGCTCTAATAGGGCGTGGTAGTCTGCCTTTAGCAACTAATTTTTCTATCTCAGGCCGCCCGAGTTCAATGGCGTCTTTTATTACGGAAGAAATATCTTTTCCCGAAGTTGCGCTTGTCATAATGACTTTTTGACCGGTTTTTTCCTCAAGATATTTCATCCATTTTGAGTTACTGTCAGGATCAGCAACATCTGACTTGTTTAAAAGCATTAATCTTGGCTTGTTGCCAAGCAGTTTGTCCAGATTATCATATAGGCTGCTTGCGGGTATCCGCGCATCAAGAACTTCAAAAACAACGTCAACAAGCTTTACCTGTTCTTTTAGTTTTCTTTCTGCTTTTGCGATATGCCCGGGATACCAATTTATAGCCATTTTTGAAATACCTTTTTAAATAAGTTTTATTTTTTTGCTCGCTTTCCGTACGCTATGTGGACTCGCTCGCATTTTTTATTTTTATTTTCCATTTCTTGTTTTCTTTTAATTAATATAAAGAGGAGGAACTAAGCCCTCCTCTTTTGTATAACTTTTAAACCATTTGTTTTGCAACTTATCTGGTTGTTTTTTCTTTAATACGAGTAGCTTTACCGGTTCTTTCTCTGAGATAGTAAAGTTTCGCTCTTCTAACAAGACCGCTTCTAAGAACTTTAATTTGTTCAACTCTTGGGGAGTTTACAGGGAAAACTCTTTCTACTCCAACGCCTTGAAAAACTCTTCTTACTGTGATTGTTTGACCTGCTCCGCTTCCGCGTTTTTTAATAATTACGCCTTCAAACGCCTGAGTTCTTTCTTTTGCGCCTTCTTTAATTCTTACGAAAACTTTTACGGTATCGCCGGGATTTAATCTTGGTAAATCTGTTTTTACGTTTTCTTGTCTTAATTCTTCAATGATGGAGTTCATCGTTCTTTTCCTTTATATCTTTGCTTATATTATTTACAAAATTAACGATTATAATCGTGTAATGTAGATAATATTTTAAACAAAGCATTTATTCAAGAGTTTTTTTATCGGCTTTAATTTTTTCTACATCGTCTTTAATGATTTCAATAGCATTAAAAAGATCATCAACTGCAATTTTAAAATCTTCCTTCACTTCATTCCATAATTTCTCCATTATTTTATCTATCCATTGTAATGGTATTTTTTATTGCAAATTAATATTATTATTTTGTTAAAGTAATTGTTAAACAGGCACTTTGATAGAGTAGAAAAGGGAAAATATGAAAAAAAGTAAAATTATTGAAAAGCTTGATAAATTAACGATTGAAGCTGATATGTTATCAAGTGTTCTCAATGATGCATTAAAACAACATTTAGAAAGTACAGAAGATATTTGTTCTATTAGTTTTTTATCAGAAAAAATTAGAAAAAAATTTAGAAAAATAAGAGCATTATTTTAAAAATCAAAAAATCTTCAGATGAGTAAATTTTTTACAAAAAAAGACTTAGATTGCCAAGTCACTGCTCTCCTCGCAATGACTTGGCTATTTAGAATGAATGCAACATTGTCATTCTGAGGACTTTAGTCCGAAGAATCTGACCAGCTTTCAACTAAAGACTATAAAGCTTATTGGACAGATGTTTCGCTTTGCTCAACATGACATTATGGAAATTAATTAGCGCTAAGGATTACTTAACTTCAATCCCTCTTAAAATTTTTGCGTTTTCTTCAGGCGTAGAAATATTTATAAAAATCCCTGTCCCTAGTTCAAAGCCCGCAGGGGTAGTCGTTCTGGGAATTATTTCAACATGCCAGTGATAATAATTTTCTGTATTTTCATGAACAGGCGAAGTATGAATAAAATAGTTGTATGGAGCATTATCAAGACCTTCATGCAGTTTATACAAGACAACTTTCCAGACTTCAGCAAGACTTGTTATCTGTGAATTTGTCAGTTTTTCAAAAGAATCGCTGTGAAATTTAGGCAAAATCCATGTTTCAAAAGGAGCTTTTGCCGCATAAGGCATAAAGGAAATAAATTCGTCATTTTCAAAAACAATTCTTGCTTTTTCTTTTAATTCCAAAGCAATCATATCGCAATAAATACAGATATTTTTTTCTGTATAATGTTTTTTAGACAATAACATTTCCTGTTCAAGCAGCGGAGGAATTACAGGAAGCCCGATAATCTGGCTGTGAGAATGTGAAATACTTGCTCCTGCGCTCTTACCTTGATTTTTAAATATGAGTACAGATTTAATATGTTTTTCGCTAGAAATAGCAATATATCTTTCTTTATAAGAATTAAGCACAAGTTCAAGTTGTTTTAAGCTGTAATGAGCCATATTTTTAGAATGGTGAGGCGTTTCTATAATGACTTCAGACTTACCTTCCGCATAAGAATAGAATTCCATAGAGTTATTACAGCTTACAGAAAAGTGTTTTTCCATATCCACAGCGGGAAATTTATTTAAAACTACTCGTAATTCCCAGCCCGGAGTGTTCGGCAAATCATCTTTTCTTCCGTAAACAAGCACTTCAGAAGGAGTGATTTGTTCATTTCCATAACAAAAATGACATTCACTGTGATGTTCTACATGGGGATGGTAGTGAGGTAAATGACTTTCAGGTCTGTGCGCTCTTTCGGGAGCTAAAATTACCCATTTCCCCGTTAAGGGGTTTTTTCTCATTTGAGGCATTATTTATTCTTTCTAATGAAAAACCTACTGCTGAAGTTTGTATAAATCAGTGTAAGTATCATAATTATAAAGATTAATTCCTGTTTTAGAAATCGTATTTTTATAATTATTATACAGTGGTAAATTTTTATGTTCATCGCTCATCAGGGCTTTATATGTATTTTTAGCTGTTTGAATACTCTCCGCTGTTGTAAGGGGTCTTCCCATAAATATTTTTGAAGCGGTATTATAACCAATCATAGAAACAGTAACTTCTTCTTCAAGAGAATTTTTATGAGTATCTTCTATTAAACACGAGACAGCATGTCCCAGCTCATGCATCACCGTCATAAGCGCATACATATTATCATGATAAGAAGATTTAGGATTCTTATACTTTTGAATAATATCTTCGCCCAGATTTACTGTGATATCTTTTTCCTGTTGCGTTCCAAAAGTGTATAGAGGTAAAATCCCGCCAACCATGATTGTCTTTTGAGTGGTAGTTTCTTCTATATAAGCATTGGTTTGATCCTTACCGCCAAAAGCTATTTGTATCGGAATTTTGTGCCGGATAATTTCATTTAAAAGTATTCTTCCGTCATCGTCATTCCATAATAAATCAAGCATTTCATAAAGCTTATCAAAATTATCACTGTATTTCAGGACGGAATTAGTCCTTACAAGATTATAAAGAGCAGCAGGAGCTTTAATGACAGGATTGATATTAGCAGTGCGGCTTTTAAATTGACATTCCTTTAATTCCTGCAAGACATAAGGCAAGTTCTCATTTTCCTGCTTATTATTAACTGATAAAGCTTTTTCATAATAAAAAATTGCTTTATCAAGATCTCCCGCTTTTTTGCAAATATCACCCATAACGCAGTATGTATTGAATTTATCGGCAGTAAACGGAATGGATTTTTCATAATTTTTTAAACTCAGCTCTTTGTTTCCTGCTTTAGAATAGAGATAACCCAGATGATAATAGACATCTTTGTCTGATGGAGTTAATTTAGCATAATTTTCAAGGTTTTTAGCTGCTTCAGTATATTTTTGTTTTTTTTCATATATACCGCTGAGATTTGAATAAGCAAAAGCATTTGACGGCTCTAACTGAATTGTCTTTTTGTAATTTAATTCTGCATTATTTAAATCATTTATTTTTGAATAAGCCACTCCGAGATTATTATAAATATCAGCGTCATTAGAATAAAACTTTAACGCATTTTTATAATTTTGAATGGCTGCTTGATAATTACCATTCTTTAATGACGTATAAGCTTTTTGAAGATAGTTATTATACTGTTGTGGATTTGCTAAAGCAGCTGAATTAAAAGCAAAAAACATTAAAAAACATATTATAAGCTTAATTTTGTTCATTTTATTGATTTGCTCCGACAGGTTCTCTATGCTCTGTACACATATAAGGCTTTGTTTCCCAGAGTGCGCTGAGTTTTGAAAGCCCAAAGCAGATTACGAAATATACAAACGCAATAAAAATAAGTATTTCAGTTTCATGATAGGTTCTTTCGTAAATGATTTCGCCTGATCTGGTAAGCTCAATCAAGCCTATTGTTGAAGCAAGAGAAGTATCTTTTATCAGGGAAATAAACTGGCTTACTAAAGCGGGAGTCATTCTGCTTACAGCCAGTGGTAAAATTATATAAGTAAGACGCTGCATTCTGTTTAGCCCCAAGCTTTTTGCGGCATCAATATGTCCTTTTTCAACTGAATTAAGCCCGCTTCTTATAATTTCCGCAATATAAGCGGAAGTAAAGATTATAAATGCAACACATGCTGAAACAAAAAACGAAGACGGCTCTCCGGTAAGATAAGGAAGCGCCCCAAAATGAATAAATACAATGAATAAAATTAAAGGAATACTTCTTACTGACTCAATATAAGCAACAGCAAACCAACTTAATAAAAATAGTTTTGAATACCTTAATACACCTAAAATTATGCCGATAATTAAGCTTCCGCTTACTGAAACCATTGCTAATTTAAGGGTTATAAAAAGTCCTTTCATCAAGAAATCATAATTTTCAGCGATATCAGTCCAGTGCATTATGCTTTTGCCGTCCTTCCCTGGATTTTAAACTGATTTTCAAAGATGTTTGTGAGTAAAGCAACGGTTCCTGTGAGCACCATATAAATTAAAGCGCCTGTAATAAAGAATTCAAAGAATCGGAAATCATCAACAGCGCCTTTGTAAACCCTATAAAACAGATCTGTTACTGATATAAAGCTTACCAGAGAGGAGTTTTTTATAGCGTTTATAAACTGACTTCCAAGAGGAGGTATTATGATTCTTATTGCCTGCGGGAATATTACAAGCCTGAATGTTTGGAATTTGCTCAGGCCAAGACTAATAGAAGCCTGATACTGTTCCGATGCTACTGAATTTATGCCCGCTCTTAATACTTCTGATATAAAAGCCCCCGTATAAAGACTTAAAGCAAGTATACCACACCCTATAGGCGGAAGCATTAATCCAATTGCAGGCAATGATTTGTATATAAAGTATAATTGAATTAGCAAAGGAGTGTTTCTTATTATTTCAACATAGGAAACAGCAATAAATTTTAGAGGTTTTGATCCCATTGTTCTGAAAAAAACTGTTATTAAGCCTATTAAAAAAGCGCAAATAGAACTTATGACTGAAATAAAAAGAGTTATTTTTATTCCTTCTATAAGAAACGGAATTGATTCCAGGATTACTGAAGTATCAAAGTTATACATAGATAGTGTCCTGTAGCTTTTTAATTACTTTTCTTCCGTTGTTTAAAAAAATCCACCATCCATTTGCGCTGAATTCTTTTTAATGTGCCGTCTTGCATAATTTGTTCAAGAGCAAAATCTACTGATTCTTGAAATGATTGTGTGTTTACGCCTTTTTTGAAGCCTATACCATATGGTTCACGAGTTAATCTGTCTTTTAAGATTTTATAGTTTGGATCTTCAGATACAAATCCGTAAATAATTGTATCGTCAGTAGTAAGAGCATCTCCGCGACCGGATTTTAAAGCAAAGAAAGCATCTGTATAAGTCCTGAATCCCAAAATTTTCACATTGGGAACTAATTGTTTTATGTTAATTTCACTCGTTGAACCGAGTACAACGATTACACATTTTCCGGAAAGGTCTTTCAGTTTTTTGATAGAACTGTTTTTAGGAACCATTATTGCTTGTCCTGCAATGTAATAAGGTCTGCTAAAATCTATAATTCTTTGTCTTTTTGGAGTTATCGTCATGGTTGCAGCGACTAAATCAACCGTTCCTGATGTTAACGAAAATATTCTGTTGGAAGAAGTTACTTGCTGGAATTCGACGGCATTTTCGTCGCCAATTACTCTTTTTGCAATTTCTCTGGCTAAATCAATGTCAAATCCTTTAAGTTTTTGGTCTTTGTCTATAAAACCAAACGGCTTTGTATCATATTTGACGCCTATAATGATCTTCCCTCTTTCTTGTGCTGTTTTAAGCAAATCCTGATTGACTTTTTTCTTGATACATCCTGCCAATCCCAGCATTAAAGAGAAACAAATTAATGTTAATAGCGTTTTCCCTAGTATTTTCAATTAATATCTCCTAAAAATATTTTATTTATACAAGTTCTTTTTTAAAGGCGCTTTTTAAAAATTCTCTGGTTATATTGCTTTGAGGGTTATCGAATATTTTATCGGACGAACCTTCTTCTATGATTTGTCCTCTGGATAGAAAAATTACCCTGTTTGCCAATTCCCGTGCAAAATTCATTTCATGAGTAACAACAACCATTGTCATTCCTTCTTTTGCAAGTGTTTTTATTGTGTCGAGAACTTCCTGAGTCATTTGAGGGTCAAGAGCACTGGTAGGTTCATCAAAAAGCATTATTTTAGGCTGCATTGCCAGACTTCTGGCGATAGCAACTCTCTGTGCCTGACCTCCTGAAAGCTGCTCAGGGTATTTATCAATTTTATCAAGCAGTCCGACTTTTTCCAGAAGATGTAAAGCCTGTATTTTAGATTCATTTTCTTTCATTTTTCGGACTTTTATAGGAGCAAGAGTTACGTTTTCCATTACTGTTAAGTGCGGAAACAAATTAAACTGCTGAAAAACTATTCCTACTTCTGATCTAATTTTATTTAAGTCAACATCTTTTGCCGTAACATCAATTTGATCAACAAATATTTTCCCTTTATTAACAGGTACTAAGCCGTTAATACACTTTAAAAATGTGCTTTTGCCGCAGCCTGAAGGTCCTATTATCGCTACTATTTCTTCTTTAGCAATAGTAACATTGATATTTTTTAATACGTTTAGTCCTTTATATGATTTGCTTACGTTTTCAAACGTTATCATTTTTTGCAGCGCCCATTAATTAAATTTGTACTAAAACAATAAAATAATAAATATGTAAATTAAATTCGCTCCTGAAATTTATTTGGTAACATTAGAGTTTTGGAGGTTTAAATTACTAAAATAGTTTTATATTCTATCATAATACATCTTTGATTTTAAAGGAATAAACTGTTTTTTGTATTTTTTATTGATTATAATAAATAAAGTGTTTAAGCGACAAATGAATAAATTAAAACTTATAATTCAGTACATAATTAATATTTTATCAGAGACTCAACGGGGTAATAATATGGAAATGAAGTCTATTAAGGTCAAAAGACCTATTAAGATAAAAACTGTCGTTACAGATAAGTTTAAACAACAGGCGCAGGAAGAATTAAACAAAGAAATTCATCTTCTTGATTCTCAAATTATGCAGCTTGAATTACAAAGCAAGCAAATACAGGATCAGGCATCAGAATTTTCTAATTTATACGGTGATAACAGCGTTGATCAAATCAAACAGGCTCTTGAAGAAATAGTAAGAAGACTTCAGCAGATGAGTGAACTGAAAAACGAGATGGTTTCGCAAAAAGAAAGCATTTCTCATCTTGCCCTTAACAATGTTATAATCACAGGTAGCCTTGAAAATTATGTCGAATTAAGAACCGGTGAAAATATTTATGATAAATTTCATGAAGCCGAAATTCTTGTAAAAGACGGAGTTATACAAGAAATTAGAGATTAATTTTTTTATAAAAAATTACAACTTGTCATTCTGAGGGCTTTAACCCGAAGAATCTTGTAAATAGAGAAAGTAGTCAAACTGACAGGTCTCCCCAAAGTAGGTTCCCTGCTTTGTTCAGGATGACACAAAAAATGGAGCAGCAAGTGGATAAACTTTTATCGATAGGCAAAATTCTTAATTTCCATGGAATACTGGGCGAAGTAAAAGTCGGATTTACAGAAGGAGCTGAAAATCTCTTTACAGAAGTTGATGAAATTTGTGTAACGCAGGGTTCAAAGACAATTCCTTTAACAATCGAAAAAGTTCGTTTTCACAAAAATTTTGCTCTTGTTAAATTTAAAGAAATTAATTCTATAGATGAAGTAATGGCGCTTAAAGGAGCTTATTTAAAAGCACCCAAATCAAAAATAAAAAGTTTTCTAAAGGAAGATGAATTTTATATTGATGATTTGGTGGGACTTTCTGCGTATGATTCCGATGGAGAGATTATAGGAAAGATTTCAGCGGTTTCAATAGCAAAAGGACAGGATATTTTGTTCATAAAAGACGCTGAAAACAAAGAGTATATAGTGCCTTTCGTAAAAGATATCGTCACAGAAGTAAATATCAAAGACCAGAGAATAACTATACAGAAGATTGAAGGTTTATTTGAGCCAACTTAAATTTGTTTTCGAAAAAATAAACTTGATAAGCTTTTCTACTTTTAAAACGATTCGAAAACAGTAATCAGAGCAAAGATCGGAAACCGAGATAAAAAATGAAGTTCGATGTAATAACTTTATTTCCTGAAATAATAGAAAACTACTGCTCTGCAAGTGTCATCGGAAGAGCGTTTAAACAGGAAATCGTTTCTGTAAACACTGTTAACCCCCGTGATTTTTCGACAGACAAGCATAAAAAAGTTGATGACACTCCTTATGGTGGTGGAGCTGGGATGGTTTTGATGTGCCAGCCTTTTTATGATGCTTATGACTCTGTAAAAAAACTTGAAAACTGTGCTTCAATTATATTTACACCACAGGGAAAGCCTTTTAATCAGGAAATGGGAAAAAATTTAAGCATAAAAGATCAGATTATTTCAATATGCGGACATTATGAAGGCTACGATGAAAGAATACGACAGATTCCTGGTCTTATAGAAGTTTCAATAGGGGATTTTGTTCTTACAGGTGGCGAACTTGCAGCTCTTTGTGTAATTGATGCCGTTACAAGATTGATCCCGGGAGGAATAGGCAAAGAAGAATCAGCGGAAGAAGACAGTTTTTCGGAAGATTTGCTCGAATATCCTCATTACACAAGACCAAATGATTTCAGAGGAATGAAAGTTCCCGATGTTTTGTTGTCGGGAAATCATCAGGAAATAGCCAAATGGCGCAAAAAACAGGCAATTTTAAGAACACAGGCAAAGCGTCCTGACTTATTTGAAAAATTTATGCAAAGGGAACATACTAAAGAAGAAAAAGCTATTTTAAAGGAATTAAATTTATGGATATGATGCATGCAGTAATAAATGCTATAGTGCAAGGACTTACGGAGTTTTTGCCTGTAAGCAGCTCTGGACATCTTGTTTTAGCCTCTTCGGTTTATAAGGTCGCTACAGGAAAAACTCTGGTTGATGGCGGCAGCCAGGAAATATTTCTTGATATAATGCTACATTTGGGTACTCTTATTGCCGTAATAATTTACTTTAAAACAGATCTTAAAAATTTATTTTTAGCATTCAGCCGCTCTTTAAAAGATGGAACTTTAAAAACTAACGAAGAAGCAAAAATACCGCTTTATATAGTAGCGGCAACTATTGCAACAGTAGCTGTAGTCTTGCCATTTAAGGATTATTTTGAAGCGGATATGCAAAGACCTGCCGTAGTCGGAATTCAAATAATGATAACAGGAATTTTAATTTATGCGACAGAGTTTTTCTCTTCAAAAATAGTCAATAAAACGTCAAATATTGGTTGGATAAAGTCTATATTGCTAGGAGTGGCACAGGGAATAGCTGTCTCCCCCGGAATTTCACGTTCCGGCTCAACAATTGCCGCAGGCTTGGCTATGGGGATAGACAGAGTAACCTGCGCAAGGTTTTCTTTTCTTATGAGTATCCCTGCAATTATGATGGGAGTTGCCGCCAGTTCGATAGAATTAATTAAAAGCGGCGAATATATAGGTTTTAATTGGTCTGCAATAATAATAGGCACGATAATTTCAGGGATTGTCGGATATTATTGCATTAAATATTTCATTATTTTTATCAGTAATAATAAATTAAACGGATTTGCTTTATACTGCTTGCTAATCGGTTTAGGAATGTTTGTATACTTTGGATATTTAAACTAAAAGAGGAAAAATTTTGTCAACTTTTACGAAAGAATACCTCGATGAACTCGTTGCAACGTACGAAATCACTGATTTTATAAAAGATGATCCCGTTCAGTTTCCCCATAAGTTTATGAAGCAGGTTGATATAGAGGTCTCGGGTTTGATTTCCTCTTGCCTTGCCTATGGAAACCGAAAAAAAATCGTGGAAACTTTAACAAATATACATGAAATTTTTAATGGCAGTCCTTCCGAATTTGTAATTAATTTCGATATAGATAGAGATTCAGAACTTTTTAAAGGTTTTGTATACAGATATACACAAGAAAGAGACTTGGTTCTTTTGCTTCATGTGATTGGGCAAGTTTTAAAAGAATACGGCACTCTGGAAAAAGCTTTTTTAAAAGGATTTAATCCTGATGATAAAAACATAAAGCAAAGCCTGACAAACTTTGTGAATCTTTTAAGAAGTTATATTCCATGCGATGAAAACACATGCAGAGGACTATTTCATCTTATTCCCAGTCCGGAATTAGGCAGTGCATGCAAAAGATTAAATCTTTTCCTTAAATGGATGGTACGAAAAGGACCGGTTGACTTAAATATTTGGAAAACAATTCCTGAAAGTAAGCTTTTAATCCCACTTGATACTCATGTTGCAAGAATTTCAAGGAAATGGGGATTGACTTCAAGAAATAGTAATGATTGGAAAACAGCAGAAGAAATAACACAAAAACTTAATGAATTTGATGCTATTGACCCAGTAAAATATGATTTTGCTATATTTGGTTTGGGTGTTAGCGGATTAGCTTAATTTTTTGAAATATTTCCAGTTATAGGCAATATAGTTAAACTCTCCGAAAATTTTGGGGTAGATCCGCCATAAAAACTTATGGTTATTCTGTTATTAGTGTTATTAAATCCGTCAGTAACTCCTGTATTATCAAGAGGCTGCCCTCTATAATCAAATGCAACAATATTATTTTGAATAGTGCTAGAAGATGGATTTAAAAGACTGTTGCGACTTAATGAAACAGAATCCAAAACAGTTCCATCCTGTTCTGTTATTTCAATTATCCCGCCATTTTCCCCATTATTATTTAGCGCTTTTGAAAAATCAGCATTTATAACGCATGATTTTTTGATAGCATTGCTTCTTGCTTTTTTTAGAACTTGTTCAACAGTTTTAATATCTTCCTTAACTTTAAAGTTTGGAATTTGCGACAAAACGCTGTTTATCGCAAGCAAAGATATTAGTCCTGCTATAAAAACAGTAATTAAAAGTTCTAAAAGCGTAAATCCTATGTGTTTTTTCATGATTTCCTCGTGAATTTTATGAATTTATTGGCACAAGCTGCCAGGAAGAAACATTTACAGTTTTATCAAAAGCACCGTTGTCATATAATTGATTAGATTGAGAAAGAGTAAATGAGCCGTTAAACAAGATTGCTTCCTGTGAAATAACTCTTCCTGCAAGGCTTGCCCCATTTTGCCTGAAAGTTTGGTTAGTCCAGAACATAGAATCAAAACTTCTGCTTCCGTTTAATGTTACATCTCCGCCGGATGCAAAGACAGTATCAATCTGTCCGTTATGAGCTGTACCTACATCTATACTTCCACTGCCGTCAACTTCCATTGAACCGGCAGCTACAACCATAACATTTGTTAAATTACTAAGTCCGCTCGCATTAACTTGAATATCTCCGTCTATGAATAAAAATTTTCCCTGCATATCTCCTGATAAATTAAGAACGCTTTGATTGTTGGTTCCGGAAATATATATGTTGCTTCCTGCAGGCGCATTATTTATGCGTGTCATTAAATCGCACTGGTTTATATTTAATAATATATTGTCCTGTTTTCCCTTGATTCTGTACTCAGAAATAGGGACAGCAGGAACATCAAGCTTTGGTTCATACCCTCCGACAGGATTATTCTCGGAATTTGGGCTGCCGGCTGTAGGATCACTGGATTGAGTCGCTACAGCATTGTTTTCCATAGTTGTTCCTCCAGTGAAGAAAAGACCGTTATTGGCATGTACATTCATTTGTAATACTTTTGTGCCATGAATAGTCAGTATGCCATCGGTTAGCAATCCATAGTCATTGTAAATATCAGGAATTGATGTATCCATTTTAGCTCTTATTTTTCTAAATGCGTCTCCATCTTTTCCAATAATATAGATTAATGCGGATTTATTATTGTTTGAATAACTTATTGAATCAATCCAATAAGAAGCATTATTTGATAAAGTACTTGGACTATCCTGTTCGGGCAAATTCAACTCAGCTAAAGAAACGCCTAAATTTGATGTGTCTGAATTAAATAAATTTTTAACTTCTTCCAGTCCGGCTTCTGCTGCATAATATGCGGTTGTTCCGCTTTTGTCATCGGTAATTTGATTCGTGTTGCTTGAAGAAACAGCCATCATTGACATTGTGACAAGCATTCCAACTATTGCAATAAATATGCTGGAAATAAGAGCTACGCCTTTTCTTCTTTTACCGGTTATATTCATAAAATTTATTCTCCGCTAAGGTCTTCTGTAATTTCTAAAATTTACTGTAGTTAAATATGCTTTATCATCAATATTTTTAGCTCCGTTATCGGAAGCAAAATAAATAGCATCCGGTGTAGGAACAAAAGCAAATGTAACGAGATCGTTCTGCACATCAAAAGCTTTAACCCCCATTGTTGAAAGATTTGCAGGTACAAAATCTTTTGCAACAAGATAAGATTTTCCGCTGCTCCAATCATTAGGAAAGGATGCAGTTATTTTTATAGGATCAACAGAATCCGTGGCTAAGTTTACATCATAATTTGTTTCTATAAGTACATATTTGCCGGAAGTCCCCCCATTCCAGTCAGCTTCAGGAATTATAGAAAAAGCAATCCCTTTAAAGCTTGTAGTTGAAGAAGAAGGCTGTTCAACATTTCCCGAAGAATCAAATTTTGGAACAAAAACTGCTACTGCTTCATTTCCAGTTGTCACTTGAACAGAAGCACCTTCAGCAGGCAAAGTGATGACAACCCCGTTGTTATATCTATTTGCAGCTTCCCGTATTTTTGATGTTATTCTTTCAGAGGAAATACTTTTTGACTGCATAGCAAGGACATCATCATTAAAAGTAACATTTTGATTAAGTAAAAAAGCCGTCATATCAATTATTCCAATAAGTAAAACTCCTGTTATAACAAGAGTTATAAGGAGTTCCATTAGATTTACGCCTTTTTTATAAGATAATTTCACAATTATATACTCCCTGTTTATCTGGGTCTGGCAATTATTGTACTTAAATTTGCAAGAGTTTTTGAGTCACCGGTTTTTTTATAAGTAATATCAATTTCTTTTAAAGTTGCAACTGTTGAACCATCGATGGTTTCAGTTTCTAAATCGATTATTTCTGTTGAAACAGTGTAATAATTATTGTCAGTGAAGTCAGATGTTAATTCTATAGGTGGCGTAGTTCCTGCAACAGCCAAATCATATTCGGATTTGTAAGAAAGGTCAGATTTTATAGTTTCAAGATATTTGGAAGCAAGAATGAAAGCTTTTGAAAGATTTTCGGTTTTGCGTGTTGTTATAAAAGCAGAAGGAACAGCCGCAGCAAGACATGAAGCAGTAACTCCGATTATAATTATTGCAATAATTACTTCTGTAAAGGTAAACCCTGTTTTTTTATTAAAAGTTTTCATAATTTTCCTTATTATATAATTAGCATGTTTATATTAAACTCAAATTTCTGATTTTTAAAGATGCGTTTCGTGTTTGACAAAAAAGTATGTGAAAAGATTTACAAATTTTACAAAAGTTTACAATTTTTCTGCCGACTATGCAACAAAGAGAAGAAGGATTTTAAATAATGAATAATGAATTTTCTGAAATAAGAGATAGGCAAATACAATTCGAAGAAGCGTATTTGAGCGAATATGCCGCAAAAAGTTCTAAAATAAAAGGCAGAAAAACTTATATAGAACCATGCTCTATCAGGACAGAATTTCAGCGTGATAGAGACAGAATACTTCATTCAAAGGCTTTTAGACGTCTAAAACATAAAACTCAGGTTTTTATTTCACCCGCGGGTGATCATTATAGAACAAGAATGACTCATACTCTTGAAGTTTCCCAGATAGCGAGGACAATAGCCCGGGCTTTAAGATTAAATGAGGATTTAACGGAAGCAATTGCTCTCGGGCATGATTTGGGGCATACACCTTTTGGACACACAGGAGAAGAAGTGCTTTCCGAGCTTTTGCCAAACGGCTTTAAGCATAATGAACAAAGCTTGAGAATAGTAGAAACTCTTGAAGATCTTAATCTAACCGAGGAAACCCTTGACGGAATTCTCAATCATACAGGGGAAAAAGCTCCTTTTACACTTGAAGGTCAAATAGTGAAAATTGCTGACAGGATAGCATATCTTAATCATGACATTGACGATGCTGTTAGGGCCGGAATTATGAAAGAAGCGGATCTTCCTGAAAATGCAATTATAATGCTGGGAGCTAATATAAATGCAAGAATTACAACCACGATAAAAGATATTGTTGAAAACAGCACAGACAGTATAAAAATGTCTAAAAAATGCAAAAATGCCATGGATGAGTTAAGAACATGGATGTTTGAGAATGTTTATAAAGATTCTCTCGCTAAAGAAGAGGAATATAAAGCAAAGAAAGTTATTTCAGAACTTTTTAACTATTACATGATAAATTCTAATCAATTGGAAATGAATTCAAAAACAAAATCTGACACAAAAGAAAGAATTGTTGCAGATTATATAGCCGGAATGACAGATAGATTTGCTTTGCAGGATTATATTGATAAATTTATTCCAAAATCTTGGGGTGGCAGTAGCCAACTTTTGTAAGCAACCAATCTTTCAATAATCATCATATTTATTGTTAGGGCAATGGCGGCAGCAGCTATATTTTATAAATATTACAAAAATTTAACAATTTATTAAGTGTATAAAGTGCAACAAATACGAGCATTCCATAATATTTGAAAAATAATTTGAAAAATAATTTGAATTTACTAGCAACTTTTTTATTCAGGAACCTTATATTAAATGAGAAGGAAAATAGGAAGCAATAAAAACAGTATGGTTCAAAAATCCAACATAAATACACCTGTAATTGATGCAGTTAGTGAAATCAAGAACCGACTTGATATTGTTGATGTAATCTCGGAACATATCGCCCTGAAAAAATCAGGTCGAAATTACTGGGGCTGCTGTCCTTTCCATAAAGAAAAAACCCCGTCTTTTTCCATAAGCCCTGACAAAGGCATTTTTAAATGCTTTGGTTGCGGAGTGGGTGGCGATGCTATCAGTTTTTTGATGAAAATTAACAATAATACTTTTTATGAAGTAATTGTTGAGCAAGCACAGAAATTTGGTATCCCAATCCAAACACAAAATTTCTCTCCGGAAAAAACGGAAATTAAAAACCAAATACTGGAAGTGAATCAAGAGGCAGTGAGTTTTTTCAATAAACTTCTTCTGGATGCTCCGGAAGCTGCGAAAGCTAGAGATTATCTCTTTAAAAGGAACATAACAGAAGAAGTTATTGAAAAATTTAATATAGGCTACTCTCTGAATAGTTATGATAGCTTGATAAAGCACTTTCAGGATGACAAAATCGAACTATTAAACAAAGCAGGTCTTGTTTCGGAAAAATCATCAGGAAAAGGTTATCTTGACCGTTTTAGAGGCAGGATAATGATTCCTATTCAGGATGAAAAGGGTGATTTTATAGCATTTGGAGCAAGAGCACTTGAAGACAACCAAAATCCAAAATATTTAAATTCTCCCGACACATTGGTGTTTAACAAAAGCAGAAGCTTGTTTGCTCTTTATCAGGCAAAACAATCCATAAAAGAGCAAGACAGCGTAATAATAATGGAAGGCTTTTTCGATGTAATTTCAGCACATACTCACGGTCTTACCAACGTGGTTGCCACGTTAGGAACGGCGTTAACAGAACAGCATATAAAAATACTCGCCAGATATTCTGACTCGAGAAGAATTTACCTGGCATTTGATTCAGATGAGGCAGGGATTAATGCAACAGACCGTGGTGCTGAGATTATTAAATCGGTTTTTTCAGGACTGGGAGATATAAAACAGTTTGATGAAAATTTTGCGGAAATGTCCGATAAAAATAATCGCTCGGTTTGCGAAATAAGAGTTATATCAAATACTACAGGAAAAGACCCCGATGAATTTATAAGAACAGAAGGATTAGACGCATACAAAAAAGTTGTAAATCAAGCACCCCTTTTGATAGATTACCAAATAAATAGGATAATGAAATCAAAA
>Ga0209212_1002142_pt1 | contig 29152 bp, 21 predicted proteins | sample RifGroC2_FD_183996 | JGI IMG/M metagenome (GOLD analysis project Ga0209212, IMG submission 183996) | Groundwater microbial communities from Rifle, Colorado, USA - Groundwater C2 (SPAdes) (version 2) | ecosystem: Environmental > Aquatic > Deep subsurface > Groundwater | place: Rifle, Colorado... | reverse complement strand
AATACCTAAAACCCAAATAATAGTCAGTCCTAAATTAACTATGCTCCCCAACCCGGCAATTTGCATCTTTACCCCAAATAAAATCAAGACTAAGACGCAAAAGAGCTGGGTTAAGAATTTAACCGGGACTGATAATTCCCTCTTATCGTCAACTATCCCCACTGCCAGCATTGCCAAAGAAGAAATCAATATGCCTGCCGCCTGAAAGGATAATCCTCGCGAATAAATAAACGCTGTCCCACAAACCAAATAAAAAGCCCAGCCCAAGGCTATTCCTCCTACCGCGGGCACGCCTTTAAAAATTAATAAGTTATGTTTTAAGGCGCATTTTTTGAGTAAGCATACCGCCAAGGCACTCACTAAGAAAGAGGCTAAAACTATTAAAGTATATTTAATTAACATTACGTAACCATTATTCACTCCCGAGGAGCAGAAAACTGCACCTCGGGAGTGTTTGTAAGCGACGTCTCGCGAGTAAACAGATTTTCATATAAATCCTTGGTATTGTTTACCATATAATCTAAGCGATAACTAATGCCTAAACCGCTATGGGCATTATCACCCATTTTGAGCCTTAAACTTTTATCATTCAGGAGGATTCTGACCTTCTCGGCCATAGCCTTAATATCGCCCGGAGGAACCAGAAAACCGGTCTTATTTTCAAATACCACCTCCCGGACCCCTCCGGTATCGGTAGCCACCACCGGCTTATGAGAGGCAAAAGCCTCTAATACCGAAATAGGCAGGCCCTCCCACAAGGAAGTAAGCGCGAATACATCTATTGCCGAAAGTATTTCCGGGATATCTTCTCTCCATCCCAGCAAAAACATATTGTTTGGTAAATTGTATTGGGAAATTAAATCTTCGATGTTTTCGCGCAAGGCCCCGTCGCCAACCAAAACGAATTTCACTCCTGGCAGGGATTGGTTAATCAAACCCGCCAGCCTTACAAAATCACCCGGGGACTTCTGGGGTTTGAAGCAAGCAACCATCCCCACCACTACATCATCCGCGTTAAGCCCCAATTCCTGCCGCGCCTTCCCCGCGTCCTGTTTCCCGCTGAATTCAGCATAATCAATCCCATAACGAATTACACTATACCTATCTTTACCGGCAATATTATTGCTCAGGCCTTTCTCCTGATCATAGCGGGAAACCACAATCAACCTGTCGGTAAAACCCCCGATCCATCTTTCCAGCCATATATAGAGCAGGCGCGTCCAAAAAGGCTGGTAATCATTAAATGACCAGCCGTGAACTGTATGTATGATGATTTTGACCCCGGCCAACCTGGCGGCAAGCCGGCCGATAATCCCCGCCTTAGAGCTATGCGTATGGACAATATCTATTTGCTTTTCTTTTATAAAACCATAGATCTCAAACAAAGCCAATAAGTCTTTTAACGGGCTTATCGGCCGCTCTATAAATCTTGATCTTTTTACGGTTATCCCACTTATGGCTAAAGCCTCATCCATCAATAAACCGTTAAAAGCGGTAAATAAAAATATTTTATACTCCTCTTTATTTAAATGCCGCATCAGGCTCAGCGCCTGCTTTTGCGCTCCCCCCAGCTCCAGCTTGGTAATCACATAGAGGATGTTCGTTCCTGGCATCTTTCTTTAATATCCTTCCCGCCAGGATAGGATTTTGCCGTCTTCTAAACAAAAGATGACCTCCGGGCCCTTCTGCCACTTGCCTTTTATCTTACTTTCAATCGGCAGACTAAAATATAAAGATTTTACTGTCCATAAACTCATTAGAGAGAGAATCTGTTGTTCCTGGGCCAAGGTCAATGATTCAAAATCCCTTAACCGCGAAAGAATATCCGAAGTGCTAACCAAGGCTCCGTCATCTGAAGTAGCCTCCTCCCGATCCGGGCCGCTTGATTCCCGGCGATAGCGGGCAATAATCCCAACCAGCTCCTCTTCTAAACCCAAGGCCTTAAGCACGGCTTCCGAGGCGGTATTGATATTGACCTTGCCGTCCCCATAAACGGTTATCAGGTCTTTAAATTGATTGAATTTCTCTTTATTCATCCCTTCAACCAGGAGTATTTCCTCTTTAACCTTAAACGGCCGCCTATCTGAAGCAAGGACATCCTTGGCCAAATCCTCATCCATCCCGGGGAGTTCCTTAAGCATACCTGAGTTCGCGGTATTGATATTTATCCGGGAGCCTTCATCCTCAAAATGATACCTAAATCCGGAATCTTCCTCGAATAGCTTACTCCTCTCCCGAATAAGCTCTTTCTGACTGTCAAAAGAAGCTGATGTATCGTTTTTATACTGATAAAGGGCATCGTAATAGGCGGACTTGGCCAAAGGAAAGGACATAGCCGAGCGCAGATAAAAGTTAGCGAATTTAATCCGGCTATAGATAAAATTGCCCAGGCCTAAAGCAAAAATAGATAGGACCAAAACCACCCACAGGCAAAAAACTAGTATGCTGGCCCTCTCAGTCACAGACAAGATGTCTGTGCCACCGGGTGATGGTTTCACAGGCATCCTTGCCTGTGAAACTAATTTAGCTTGAGGGGATAAAAATAACCGCACTATAGGTTTTATTATTAGAAATCAGGTTAACTTTTACCGCCGCGGGTAATCCGGGATCCTGCCAGCTTTCCTTCCAAAGATATTTATCCTTCTTTAAATCAAAATAAAAATAGGAGAAGCTTAAATCTTCGGCCGCGGACACCCATACTTTGAATTCAGGTTCCGGCTTTTCTTCTTTGGCCTCAGCCCAAAGTATATCCTTAAGACTCTTAACCGCCCTTAAGAATTCTTTTTTACCACTGTCCAAGCTATAAGTAACACTGCTAACCTCGGAATCAACCAAAAGCGGGAAGCTCAACTTATTCTTATCTCCCCAAAAGGCTATGTCCTTATCCTTAAAAACAAAGGATTGCCTGAGGTCCTGCCTGAATTTCTCCATTTTTAGAATAACTTTTCTTTCATAAAGACTCAGCTCATTCGCCCGGCGCCAGATCTTCATTCCCAAACTAAAGGCGGAATATATGGCAATAGCGGCCACGGAGAAAATAAGCGCGGTAATCAACACCTCTATCAGGCTAAACCCTTTTCGTCTCATTGCGCTTTTATTTCTTCTTTTATTTTAGGCAGGTAGGTAACTATGCTTGAGGATTTAGGGATGCCGCGCTCTTTCCAATTAAGGCTGACTTTAACCAAAAGCATTTCTTTGGCCAATTCCGGGCTATGGCTTTGGCTATCGGAAACTAAATCATGGTCTTCCGACCTATCGGAAATCTCCGTAGTCTCTGACCTCCAAGAAAAATTTCTTCCCCTTGAGGTAAAACTTCCCGACTGCGTATCAATAGCCAAACCTTTATTCTCATAAGAGGCGATTTCCATTTCCTCTATTTTTTCCCGGGCAAGACTGGCGGATTCAACATAGTTCTGTCCGGCATTCAAGGCCCGGATCGCTCCGATAAAGGAATTTAGAATAACACACAGCCCAAAATACAGAATAACAATGCTAATCATCAGCTCAATAAAAGTAAACCCCGTTACACCCCGCCCTAAAGGGCGGAGCTTTATCATTGATTCAAATTTAATCTGCCATTCATCCCCAGCCTGAAGGCCGGGGCTTTCTGGGTGTAACGGGGTAAACCCTGCTCGTCTCATAAAAATAAACCAAAAAATAATAATTTCTTTGTGACTGGTGTTTTTCGGTTTCTTAAATAGATATTCCAATAATGCTTGCTTCCAATTTCATTGTGCCGATATTCTCATCCTTGAGCGCTAAGTTGAATTTCTCGATTCTGATTAGCAAGTCGGCGTTTTCCAGGCTATAGATAAAACTCATAATCCTGGAAATATCAGCCTCGGCGTTCAGCTGCACCCGTGAAATTGAAAGCTCCGCGTTAGGGCCGGACTGCGCGGAATCCGGCTTCATATCCACGATAGTCAAGCCTGCCTTACTAGCCTCCAGTTCGATACGGCTTAAAACCGCGGCCATTTTATCTTCAGGATTTCCTTTAAAATTAAGGTAAGGCTCAATCTTTTTATATTCGCCTAAGATAAAATCCTTTTGGGCCTCCAGTGCCGAATATTTCTTTATCGCGAGCGTAAAGGCGTTAATTTCATCGCCGGTATTTTTAAATTTCGTCGAGACCGGCTCAATCACCAAGAGCTTTAAAACCATAACTAACAGTGAAACCGCGACCGCCGCGGCCAGCATCTTTTCGTTCTTATTCAGCTGTCTCATTGTTTTTTGCTTATCTCAAAATCCACTATTTCCTTATCCTTGACCTTGCGCCGGCGGGTGGAGCGGGATTGGGCCGACTTAAAAACCGCTGTTTCATTGAGAGCGCTTACGAAACTAAAGACATCGGGTATCTGATCGGCATAGCCGCGAATGGCAAAACCCCTTTCTTTTTCCCAAGAAAAACTGCTTATGGTTATATCGTCAGGGCAGACTTGAAGCAATTCATAGACACAAGCCAGGGCCGAATTCTTATCTCCGGAATACTGCTTGACTAACTTTATCTTCTTCTCCATATCGCCAAGCCCGGAGCATTTCTCTGCCAAAATTCCGGAGCGTTCACTTAACCTGGCCAGATAAAGCTGGCGCTGGTTTAAGATGGAAAAAAAGATCATAACTGAAATCAAAAAGACATAGACAACGCAAACCCCTGTAATTAATAACTGCCGAAGCCTTACTTTCATCTCTTTTTTTATCCTGGCCTCAGGCAAAACAAAAGAGATGTCTTCCTTTTTATTAGGAGAAAAGGCGAAACCCAGCAAACCGGCAAACGAAGCCTCTTTTAAGGTTTCATCCGAGCTTTCAGGAATTCCGGGCTTAATTAACTGGGTCTTGAGCCCTAACTCTTTCTCTAAGAAAACCGCCAGGCCCGGGGCTTCCCGGGATAAAGCACAGCTTAAAAAAAGACACATCGGTTTCTGAACCGAAGTTAAGTCTCCCTGAAAAGCCAAGAGGGCCTGCTTCAGCTCCGAGATAAAACGCTCCCTCTCCTGGTCAGACTTTATCTGCACGGCTCCCTGAGAAATCACCACAGTAGAATCAAGCTGATTCTTATTCACCAGTATTAAGTCGCTGTAATTATAATCAATATCCAGGACCAGATAAGGCGACGAAGGCAAAGAATGTTCACCCATTGAATAACGCAGATACTTTATTACCCCCTGAGAACTCAAAAACATCGCCTCAGGAAGAATATTTAAAAAGATAAAGGCGTTAAATATGATTCTAAGCATATCCCGGTGGGCTATTGCCGTGAGGATACGGCTGTTGTTGAAATTGTCTAAACCCAAATTATGATATCCAAAGACAATCTCCTCCTTAGGATAAGGCACCTGGCGGATAATATGAAGACCGAGCATCTGTTCAATTTCTTTAGGTTCACGCGAAGGAAGATTGATTTTACGCACAGTTATCTTATTGCGGCTGATAATCACGATAACCTCAAGGCCCTTTCTCTTTCCCACCCGCGAAAAGACATTTTTTAAGGCCCGCCCGGCATTGGCAAAACCGGCCTCAACCGGTTCTGAGATTACCTCTTTTATCTCTACCGGGCTAAGCGGACTTTTAAACTCCGCCACTGCCGCCTTAATCCGGGAATCAGAAAACTCTATGATCAGTTTTGTTTTCATTTTACTTACGTCCCCACAGGCAGGATGCCTGTGCTACCACTACTGAACTATTTATGGCACAGACAGGATATGCCTGTGCTACCCCACACACCAGTGGCACAGGCATCCTGCCTGTGATAACTGTTGCTTTTACTATGTCCCCACCAAAGTATTCAGGTTAAATATGGGGAGTAAGACGGCTATAACCATACCGCCGATAACCAACCCCAGAGCCAGGATAATCAACGGCTCAAGCAATGAACTGATTATCTTAAGACTAGCGTCTATCTCCTGCTCGTAAGACTCAGCTATATCGCTTAAGACACTTTCTAACCTGCCGCCTTCTTCTCCCACCCTAATCATCTGCGTAAAGAGTTCCGGAAATATCCTGAACTTGGACAGAGACTGGGAAAAAGACAACCCTTCCTTGATATCCTTGCGCACCTCTTCTAACTGAATTATATATTTAGGATTGCCTAATAAAGATGCTGAAATATTCAAACCGGATAAGAGGCTGACTCCGCTTTTTAAAAGCAGGCTCAGGCTGTTGGAAAAATTAACCAAGGCCTGTTTATAAACTAAATCCTTAATCCAGGGCAGGTGGTATTTCAGGTTAGAAATAAGGCTGGCCCTGCCTTTGGGGCTGCGGATTAAAATAAAATACAGGAAGAATCCCGAAAACAGCAGGACAATCCAATATTTCCGGAAAAAGAAACTCACTGACAAAAGGACTCGGGTAGGCAGAGGCAGGGCGGCTTCAAAATCCTCAAACATGCCCACTAAGCGCGGCAGGATAAAGGTAAGCATTACAAAAATGCTGGCCGCTCCCACCAGCACCATAAATATTGGATAGGCCAGCGCCTGCTTAATCTTAGATTTGAGGTCTTCTAAACGTTTGAGATAACTTAATAACTGTGAAAATGAGTCTTTTAATTGTCCGGTAGCCTCACCGGAGCGAATTATGTTCACGTAAAGGAAAGGGAAAAATTGGGGATAATGTCCCAGGCATTGGGAGAGAGTGAGGCCGTCCTTGATTTTTTTGATTATATCCTCTAACAAGAGCTTCTCGGAACGCTCACCGGAACCCTGCTGAAGAAGCCTTAAAGCGCTTAACAACTCCACATTGGATTTGGTGAGATTGTAAAGCTTCTGGGTAAAGAGAGTCAGCTTTTTGCCTGACCAGCGGCCGGAACTTAACTTTAAACCCTCTTTCTTTAGCGCCGCCTGATTCTCTGCCGGCTCCAGCACAAAGGGAATGAGGCCCTGTTTTTCCAATTGCCCCAGGGCCTGTTCTAAAGACTCGGCCAAAACCTTTCCCTCGGCCACCTCATCTAAGCTCTTTTTGGCCTTATACCTAAATTCCATCGTCAGCCTCGACCACTCGCATAACCTCTTTAAGGTCGGTAAGCCCTTTCTCGGCCAAAATCATTCCGCTTTCCCGCAGGGTGCGCATGCCTTTTTCTCTGGCTCTCTTCTTGATTTCCGGTGATGACCGGCGTCCAATAATCATCTGGCGGATTTCCTCATCTATCAGAAGCATCTCTAAGATTGCCGTCCTTCCTTTATATCCGGTAGCCGAGCACTTATCGCAGCCCTTACCTTTACAATTCTGACAAACCAGGCGCACTAACCTCTGGGCAATCAGGGCGTCAATGGATGAGGCTAAAAGAAAAGGTTCAATCCTCATATCTATCAGCCGGCTGACGGCCGAAGCCGCGTCATTGGTATGCAAAGTGGAGAAAACCAGATGCCCGGTCAAAGAAGCCCGGATAGCCAAATCCGCGGTCTCTGAATCCCGGATTTCCCCAATCATCATAATGTCCGGGTCATGCCTTAGGACCCCTCTTAAAATATTGACAAAGGTAAGCCCCACCTTGGGATTGACCTGAATCTGGGTTATCCCCTCAATCGCGTATTCCACCGGATCCTCGATACTGATGATTTTTACCTCCGGACGATTCAGGCGGCTTAGGCAGGTATAAAGAGTAGTGGTCTTTCCGCTTCCGGTGGGGCCGGTCAATAAAAGTATCCCGTGCGGCTTCTGGATAAGCTTTTCAATCCGGACTATATCATCCGGGAAAAACCCTATACTTTCAAAACCCAGCAAGGCCCGGGACGGGATATTTCGGATTACCACATTCTCCCCGAAATATCCCGGGATAATGGAAATCCTTAAATCAGCCTCTTGTCCGTTCAACAGTTTTACCTTTACCCGGCCATCCTGGGGAATGCGATGTTCCACCACATCTAAGGCGGAGATAATCTTTACGCGTGAAATAATCGCCGGTTCAATATAATAGATGTCATCGGGAACCTTGATGTCCCGAAGCACCCCGTCAATACGATAGCGCAGATGCACCTTCTTCTGATAAACCTCTATATGAATATCGGTTGCCTGCATCTGGATGGCCTCAAGAAGCACCTGATTGACTAACTTGATAACCGAAGCCTCCTCGGCGCTCTTATCAATCTCTTCTAAGCCATCCCTGGCTTTGAGGATAAACTGATCCTGGTGCTGGGTGCTTTCCGAGAGTATCTGATCCACGGTCTCAGCCACTACCCCATAATACTTATGTATGGCCTCATCAATTTCACTTTTGGTACTTAAAACCCGCTTCACCTGATAGCCCAAATGCATCTTGATATCCTCAGCCAGCCAGATATCCATCGGATTAAAAACAGCCGCGGTCAACACCTTATCCTTTATCTCTATAGGCATAAAATGGTAGCGCTGGACGAATTTTGCCGGAACTACCTTAACCGCCTCCGGGTTTATTTGGATATCTTTGAGCTTAGGGTAAAAGCTCATACTCAGTTGCTCAGCCAGGCACAGGAATAACTGCTCTTCGTTCAAATATCCGTTTTTAACCAAAGTCTTGCCCAGCATTTCCTCGGATTCAAAAGGAGGAGAATCCTGGAGCACAAAATCCAACAGCTCCTTAGTCATAAATTTTTTCTTTACTATTATCTCGCCTAATTTCATCGCGTCGCGAACCAAGAAACAAAGAAAACTTAAAAACCTAAAAACAATTTTTCTTATGGTTTTTGTTTTTCTGTTTTTTGGCCTTTCGGTTCTTTAGTTTTTCGGTTAATTCTCTATGGCTCCGATCAAATACAAACCTGACTCCTCCGCCCTATCCAAATCTCCGCTAATAATCCTCTCGCATCCGGAAAGGGTATCCTCTAAATTAACATAGACTCCCGGTTTCCCGGAGTATATCTCGGCGGTAAAAAACGGCTGGGAGAGGAAATTCTGCAATTTGCGCGCCCGGTCAAAGACAACCTTCTCAGCCGGCGAAAGCTCCTCTTTTCCGATAATTGAGGCAATCTTCTCTAATTCCTGATAACGCTTGAAATGACGGGTAACCTCCTGGGCGATATCAAAGTGGCGCCGGCCTACCATATTTGGGTTAAGCGAATTGGTGGAAGATAAAAGCGGCTCAATCGCCGGATATATCCCCCGCTGGACCAGACTCCGGGAAAGGACAATCAGGCTGTCTAAGTGGGCAAAGATAGCCACCACCGCCGGATCAGTCAAATCATCCGCCGGCACATAAACCGCCTCAATAGCGGTGATGCTGGCGGAACCCCGCGGACAGATGCGCTCATGCAATTGGCTTATTTCGCTGGCTAAGGTAGCCTGATAGCCTGCCTCTGAAGGTATCCGGCCTAAGAGCGTGGAAAGCTCGCTTCCGGCCTGGGCAAAACGGAAGATATTATCAATAAAGAGCAAAACATCCTGCTGTTTTTCTAAAATGGCCTCTGCCAAAGCCACCGCGGTATGGGCGGCCTCAAACCTGGCCCCGGGAGGCTCGTTCATCTGGCCGAATATCAGTATCGAGCGCTTCAAAAGGTCTGCTCGCTTAAACTCATAATAAAGCTCGTTTCCCTCACGGATACGTTCCCCTACTCCGGCAAAGACGCAGGTACCGCTATGATGAATAATAATATTATGAATAATCTCTAAAATAAGTATGGTCTTGCCTAAGGCCGCCCCTCCCAGCAGGCCGATTTTTGAACCCTTCGCCAAGGGAAATAAAAGGTCAATTATCTTTATTCCGGTAGGAATTATAGCGGAGGCCGGGCTGAAATCATTTTTTAGTTTAAGCTCCGGCTCAACTGCCGAATTATGCACCGGCAGGAATTCCTCAAAAGTAAGTTTCTCTTTATGATCAATGGGCTGACACATCGCGTTTAGCACCCGGCCGTAGAGGCTTCCCACCGACGCGGGGATAACCAAACCTCGCTCGTCCGCCACCGCGTCCATATTCCTACCCACTCCGTAAGTAAAATCCAGGGCCAGACAGCGGCAGATATTATATTCCCGGTGCTCAGCCACCTCCAACACCACCGGTTCATCCGTCCCGGGAAGCCTTATCCTAAGCAAGGAATTCATCGGCGGGAGCTTCAGCTCAACCGCGAATTGCACATCTACCACCGAACCGTAAACTCCAATAACCTTGCCAATCTTATCCATTTTTAGTGTTTTCTTAACATCCGCGCCGCCGAAACCTCCCTTATAGTCTTATCCGAAAGGCTATGCAGATATTTAAAATACTCTAATTTTAAATTTTGATTTATCCGGCCTAATTCCTGGACACTTCCTTCTAAATGCATAATCCTGGCGGAAAACTCGGCTAACTTGGCCGACCAGAAAATATGATAAATCTTACCCAGAAGCCACAGCTGGACCCAGCCGCTCACCGCCGAGTCAAATCCCGGCTCAAGCAAAAGCTCGCCGCTTACCTTGGTTATCTTGGAAAAAAGCGCTCCGGTTAAAGGCAAAAGTTCTTCCAGCTCGATCTGTTGTAAGGATACGCTGACAAATCGCGGATAGATAAGCCAGAGCCGGGAAACCTTTCGCTTAAAATAAAGCTCAAAGACATAATCCCGCAGTTCTTCCATCTGGTCAAGCTCCAGCTTATCACTAATAGAGTTAAACTGCTTAAACTCAATTCTTAATTCCTTAAGATATTGTGCCCCCTGATTCCCTAAAACAATTATCTCATCATTATCTTTTCTTATGCCGGTCAGCTTATTCACCAATAAGGCATTCAACTCCCCCAAAAATCCCTCATCCGAACTCACCAGGACTACGGCCGAGACCCCTTCTCCCACGGCCGGCCTGAAAAAAATATGCTCCGGTCTAAGCGGGTAAATATAACCTAAAATAATCTCCAACTGTTTAATAAAATCAACCGAGGGTTTGCGGTAAAGGCGGAATTGATTAAGCTGGGAAACCGAAGCCAGCTTCATTATTTCAATCAGCTCGCCTAAATTTTTGTTGAAATCCACATCGTATTTTAACTGGGACGCGGAAAGCATATTTGAAATATCCCCACAGGCAAGGATGCTACATATAATAGTGCCACAGACATCTTGTCTGTGAGACTAATCAATACCCAGTGCCACAGACATCTTGTCTGTGATTACACAACTTAATTACCAGGTTTCATTCGGGCGAAGAAATCCTTAATCGCCTTGTCTAATTGGACCTTAGCCTCCTCGGTCAAATCTCCAGTCTGATCTAATTTTTCTATAAAACCGGGATTGCGGCCTGATAAAAAAGAAAAAAACCCGGTGATAAATCTTTTGGCCTGCTCCAGGCTGACCGTTTCCAGGATTTTCTGCTCAAAGGCATAAAAGAGCGCGATCTCCCCGGCCAGGCTCAAAGGCCCGCCGTTTTCCTGAATAAGAAGTTCATATAAGGCCCGGCCCCGCTGTAACTGAGCGCCGGCCTCTGCCGAAAGTTTAGTCTTCAGGCGGGTCAAACGCAATAGAGAGCGGTATTGAACATAGACATAACGCAAGCCCTTACTTAAAGCGCGGACTGCCGGAGCCTGAACTTTACTACCGATACGTGAAACCGACAGCTCCAAGTCTATCGCCGGCTTAAAGCCCTCCTGAAATAATCCGGAGCTGAAATATATCTGGCCGTCGGTCATTGAAATCAGATTGGAAGGAATATATCCAGTGATATCACCGGACTGGGTCTCGGCAATCGGCAGGAAAGTCATTGTCCCGCCGCCAAACTCAGGCTTCAACCTTCCTGCCCGTTCAACCAACTGAGAATGTAAAAAAAAGATATCTCCGGGATAAGCCTCTCTTCCCGGTGATCGTTCAAGCAATAAAGACATCTGCCGGTATATCCAGGCATGCTTGGTCAGATCGTCAAATACCACCAGCACATCCTTACCGTGGCGCATAAAATATTCGCCTAAACTGGCCGCGGTATAAGGGCAAAGATATTGCTGGGCCGCGGAACTTCCTGCCGAAGCGCGCACGGCAATGGTATATTCCATTGCCCCTTTAGCCGCGAGAAACTGGATTAGTTTGCTGAAGGCAAAATGGTTTCCTCCTATCCAGCAGTAAATGCAAATAACATCTTTTCCTTTTTGATTAATTATGGCATCCAGGGCAATCGCGGTTTTACCGGTCTGCCGGTCTCCCAGGATAAGCTCGCGCTGGCCCTTTCCGATAGGAATAAGAAAATCCACAATCTTGATGCCGGTAGACAGCGCCTCGTCTATCGGCTCTCTCTCCATTACCCCGGCGGCAGGAACGAACACCGGATAAATTTCGCTTGAGCCAATCTCTCCTCTTCCGTCAACCGGACAACACAGGCTGTCCACCACCCGGCCGATAAAATTATCCCCTACCGGAACTTCTAAAAGCCCGCCCTGACTGGTAACCATGTCCCCGACCTTTATCTTATATTCATCGCCGAAGACAATCCCCGAGGCGGTGTATTGGTTAAACTCAATAATCATCCCCTTAAGCCCCCAGCCGATTTCAATAAGCTGTCCGTAAAAACAATTAGGCAGGCCGCTGATTTTGATTATGCCCCGCTTAACCTCTTCAACAATACCTGTTTCCTTTACCTCTACCGGCGCTATGCGCATAATAACTATGGTTACTTCTTCAGATAACTCATTGCCCTATTTAATCTATTCCTCAGGCTTCCATCCACGACCAGCCCTCTCATTTCCACCACCAAGCCGCAGATTAGGCCATTATCGGTTTCTTCCTTGGTATCAAAAGCCTCTAACTTCCTGCTAAGTATTTCTTTCAGACTGTCCCGCGCCGCGCCATCTAAAGGCAAAGCCGAGATTATCCTGACCGTATCCACCGAAGAAGAAAACCTCTCTTTAGGAATCCTGGCTATCTCCTCAATCACCTCATTGACGAACTGCTTATGCGCGAGCGTATTATTTTCCCCGGTAAAGGTGTTTTTTATCAACTCAACGGCAAACCCCAAAGCCTGATTTTCAATATCTTTTTGGGCGCTTTCCCGGAATTTCTTGGCCTCTTCCTTAGTCTGCAGAATTATCTTTTCCGCCTGGGAACGCGCCTCCTCTTCAATTTTAAGACGCAGGGCCATTCCTTCTTTTTTGGCCTCTTCAATTACCGCCTCAGCCTCTTCCTTACCCCTTTTTATCTGAGCATCACTTTCCTCTCTTGCCCGGCGCAGTTCCTCATTAAGCTGAGACTCCCGGGCTGAATTTTCCTCCTGGAGCTGATTAAGCTTAGTTACCGCGGTATTCAGACCGCGGCTGAAGATAAAGCGCAAAAACAGGATAAGCCCGGCAAAGATAAGAACATTAATGATTAGTAATTGGATTAGCATTATTTTAAACACCGCAGGCAAGGATGCCTGTGCCACTATGACAGGCTGGAAGCCTCTACCCTGCCAGTGACACAGACATCTTATCTGTGATTATGCATGAAAGTTTTATTTACTGAAAAGATTATACACAATAAACAGCGCGATAACCGCGATAGCCTCGGCAAATATAAAAGACAGAATCATCGCGATGAATATCCTGGGCGAAGCCGAGGGATTACGCGCCACCGCCCGAACCGCGGAATACCCCACAAAAGCAATTACCGCCGCGGGCCCGGCGGTACTCAAAAACATCAACATCATCAATGCTAAACTTATCTGCATAAACGCTAATATTCGCTATTTTACTACGTTTCCACCACTATCTTTAACTCATTGGCCCGCATAAAGGCGATTCCTTCTTTTATGTTAGTTTCCATCCCGCCGGCTTTAATCTGGCCGGACTTTAATCTCACAAAAAAAGGCTGATGGAAATCCAACACGCTCATCTGTCCATCAGCCGCGGGAAGGATTACCTGCCTGGACATCCCTTCCCAGATTATTCCCCTTGGCTCTAATATGCTCACCTTCATATTTAAAATTACATAAAAACCTAAAAACAGAAAAACTCAAAAACCAAAAAGAAAATAGGGTCAGACTGTCTCTCACCTATAGATGTCATGGGTTCCAACATCGTAATAGATAACTTCATCACCATCAAGGAAACGAAAGAGCACCCGGTAGCCGCGGCTAACCGAATATGCCCACGCGCCGGATAATTTACCCTTTAACTTATGGGTACGCAGCCGAGGGTCAAATGGATTTCTACGAAACCAGCCGTCTTTCTTTTTCGCTAACTCCTGAATAGTAAGCGGCAGTTTTGAAAACGATTTCAGAAAATGCGGAGTAAAGTTTATGGATTTAACGTGAGCGGCTGGCATAACTCTTTAACGCCTCTTTAAGAGAAGACGCCTTCACTGTCCGGCCTTCTCTGTAGGCCTCTTCTCCTTCAGCAATAACTTTTAAGGCATGCGCAATCTCCTGGTTATGCCTGATAAGCTGTTCATATTCATCCTTACGCAATAACACAAACTCTTCACCATGGGTTATGCGTCTTGAAATAGTAAGCACTGGCCACATAGCTGTCACCTCCTGAACGCGAATTTACGCTAATTTTCTTTTAGTTTTGCCTTTTCACTTTTTATATTTACTTGGCCGCGCAAAACTTGTTCTTCCCGGTGCGCTTGGCCTCATATAAGGCGGTGTCCGCCTTCTCAATCAGCTCCTGGCTGTTTTTACCGTCCTGGGGAGCGCAGGCTATACCTATACTTACGGTAGCGGCTAAATATAGATTTACCTGCGCGCGTAGACGCTCGGCTACTACCTGAGTCTCCTCTTTATCCGTCCGGGAAAGGATAACCACGAACTCCTCGCCTCCATAGCGGCAGACCGAATCCACCTCCCGCACCACGCCCTGAAACACCTGGGCCGCCTCCTTTAATAACTTATCCCCGGCGGGATGGCCTTTGGTATCATTATAGGTTTTAAAATTATCAATGTCAATCATTAACAGGGAAAAAACGTCATCCGCGCGCTTAAGCCGGGAAAACTCTAAAATCATCAGCTCGTTGAAATACCTGCGGTTATAAAGTCCGGTCAAGCCGTCTAAAACCGCCATCTCAGCGTAATAATCCTTCTCGACATTCACCGAAAGCAGAAAATATCTCTCCAGGGCCCGTTCAACCACAATTCTGATCTCCGAAGTATTCAGAGGTTTGGTGATATAGCCGTAGGCCCCGGCCTCCATCGCTTCTATAGCCTGGGCTATAAAGGAATAAAAAGTCAGCACAATCACATTAGTATCCGGTGAAATCTTATGCACATTCCTGGTAAGCTCAATCCCATTCATTCTGGCTGAGCGGGTCTCGGAAATCACCAGGGCAAAATTCGTATCCTTAAACCATTCCAGGCCTTCTTTAGGATTTTCCGTTGTCCACACATTGTAACCCACTTCTTTAAGTGTCCTCTCTAAAGCCGCGGCGGATTCCTGATCATCCTCAATTATCAAGATATTAATCTCAGCCATTTCCACACTCCCGTTCCCATCATAATGCTATTTCCGCCACTTTCCGGGGGTAAACCTCAACCAATTTCATTCACAAAGTCTTCATTATCCCGGAATTTACAATAGTAATGGCATTCGCCGCCAAATAAGGGCGCCTGCCTGCCGGTAGGCAGGCATCTTCGTCAGAAAAAAGCGCTTATATACTAAAAGTATGCGCGCACTTTTTTCTGCCAAATCTGCACCCTTCTTTGTCGTCTCGGTGCTACATTCCTATTGCAAAATCCGGGATTATCTAAAAATCATTAAATTCTTCAATGCTGATTTCAGCTTGTTTTATAAGCTTCTTAAGTATGCCTATACCCAGTTCTTTATGTTGAGGAATTGATAATGTATAGAGATAACCTTGTTTTACAAGCATAACGTGAGACCCTGCTTGACGGTCAACTGTCCAACCAGCGCGTTTGAACTTTTTTACCGCAATCGCGCCTGAACACAATTTGAGCTGGTGACTCATACGGAAACCTCTACTACTTGGGTTTTGTGCTGCCTGGCCTTTTCATTCATCACCGCTAACCAACCCGTGATCGCCTCCTTAATATTAGCTTTAGCCTCGGCTAATGTCCTCCCCTGACTGACACAACCGGGAAACGCGGGAACTTCAGCAACATAATAACCAGTCTCATCCTTCTCAATTATAACTTCTAATTTCATAATCTCACCTCCTATGACCACTCATGTTTCTTAGTTTTTCGGTTCTTTAGTTCTTTTGTTCTCCCGCCTGTTTCTGCCAGATGATGTAAAAGCCTAAGCTTAAAACTCCCAGAAAGCCGATTATGAATAAGATTATCTTCCAGCTCAACTGAACCTTCTCTTGAGGGGAAACCTCCGATAAAAGAGTCCTGGCTGAGGCCAGCTCTGTTTTCACTGAAACCGCCAGAGTCAGGCAATAGCGGTAATCGGAAATATGCTGGGCGGGATTAGGCTTAGAAACAGCCTGAATATCCTCTATCTCCTTAAGTTTGCGGTCAATACTTTTATAAAGAAGTTCAGCCTTTTGATTATACGGCGTATTCTTAAAAGCCGTCAATATCTCATCAGCATCTTCGCGCCAGGCGGCAATCTGGGCCTCCTCAATCACCCAGATATCCTTAAGCTCTATTTCTTTCTCCAGGACTTCCTTGGGCTTAAGCTCGTAATCTCCAAAAACATAATAACTGCCCTGCTGGGTATCGTAAGCGATATCCAGGTCTTCCCGATAAATCACATCTTCGGGTTTGATTTCCACCGGCAGGTAGACCTTGATCGGAACAGTCTGGTTGGAGTCTTCGGAAGGATTGACCGCCACCACCCGTAAAGTAACGCTGGCGCTTGCCTGCGCAGAAAAGACCGCGAGAATAAGAATCCAGAAAACTAAGAAAGCATATAAAGAATATGTTTTGAGTTTTCCCATATTTCTAATTCTCCCCAGACAGGCTGGAAGCTTTATCATTTAACAGGCTGGAAGCCTGTTCCACCGTGTTTTCTTTATCTTCACACATTGCCGCTAATAATCAGTGTCACAGGCATCCCAGTGCCACAGGCATCCCAGTGCCACAGGCATCCCAGTGCCACAGGCATCCTGCCTGTGATTACTTATCCCCCATAATCATCCACTTATACCCTCGCTCTTTATCACACAGCCCGGCTTTAAAAGGATTGTTCAAGACATAATTCAATTTCTCTGCCAACTCATTATCATCTCTTATGATCCGGTCAAAACTCTCATCAAGCCAGACAGAACCGCTTCTGCTTAAGGCTCTATTTACTTGCTTTGCGGAATAACTTTTTATGCTATGCGTAATTTCAGCGAGAGAATAGAAACAAGTCTCGGACTTCTTTAAGGGTTGAAGAATTAAATGCGCATGGTCAGGCATAATAACCGCCGCGGATAACGCGTACTTCTTATCTTTGTGAAAACATATAGCCTGAAGAACTATATCCCTGGCATGGTCCTCAAGAACAAACCCCTGAACCGTTCTAAAAGTTATGAAATAAATGCTCCCCGGCATCTCCCAATGCGGGAGGTTTCTTCTGTAGGTTCGGAAGGATTCGGACAGTCCGGAGGAAAGATTATCCTGCAACAGACTGGAAGCTTTATCATTTAACAGGCTGGAAGCCTGTTCCACCGTGTTTTCTTTATCTTCACACATTGCCGCTAATAATCAGTGTCACAGGCATCAGTGTCACAGGCATCCCAGTGCCACAGGCATCCCAGTGCCACAGGCACCAGTGCCACAGGCATCTTGCCTGTGACTACTTATATTCAAACCACGACTGGACTATCGGTTTCTTGGCCACATTTTCGGTCATCTTCTTGTTGATCTCCATTACCGCCTTGAGCTCCTCGGCCTTGTTCTTCAGGTAGATGATGTCTTCCTTTTTCTCCTGGGAGACCTCATAAAGCTTTTCCAAGTTCACATTCTTGGTCGCCCCGATGCTCTTTATCTGGGCGCTTAAGTTAGCCAATTGATTATACACCGATTCCATCTCGCTGACAACTCCTTTTGTCTCCTGGACCTTATTCACGATATTCTGCCCCATCCCGCTTAAGGATTGCTCCAGGGCCTTGAACTGGGCGTCTATATTCACTAAGGAGGCGCCCATTCCCTTAAAGTCGTTTAGATTGCTGGTTGAGCCCACCACCGCCGAGGTCATCCCGGCCACATCCTCCAGGCTGTGCTTGATCACGGTAATCACCATCGCGTCCACCGTGCCTAAGGACGACTCGGAACAGACTACCGAGAAATCCCCACTACCCCAGCTTGCGCTAAAGGTGGCGGGATATTCATATATCCCTGTCCCGCTGACTTCGGTCATTGCCGTGCCGCTGACCATCAAAGCATTCTTGGAGTTGTAAATACTAATAGTCGGCGACTTGCCGGTCTCGGTGCGGTAGCGGATAGTCAGGGACTGGCCGGTCTTGACCACATTGTCCCGGTTAAGGATACCAGACTTGATATGCGGCTTGACATCGCTTTTGATGGCCGCGGCCAGGTCGGTATTTATCTTCTCCGGTATAGTGGTCTCGGCGGCAGTAAGGATCTTGGCGGTCTGGGTCTTCAGGTCGCTGACTTCAGAACTCAATTTCTCCTTGATCGCCCCGGTCTGGGTCTCCATGCTGGTCTTTAACTCGCTCCTGGTGGCGGCGGCCTCGGCGGCCACGGTTGAGCTTATGCCGGTCACATTGGCCTTGATGTCCGAGCTCATGGTCTTGATCTCATCGGTAACCGATTTCAAGGCCTTGTTGATGGTTACCTCAAAGGCCGCCCCGGACTGGTATTCCCGACTGCGATACCAAATACCCATCTTGGCAAAATAGGTCTTGCCGCTTTCTAAGCCCAGGCCGCCCTCGCTTACCGTCTTGACCACATTGGAGGCCTCAAACCAGTAGTTACCGTTACTATCCACGGTAGAGTCGGTCAGGGTGGCCTTGAGGGTTTCCCCGTCATAGAGTTTGATATAGCCGTCACCGCCTACCCCCACATCCGCGTCAGCCGAGGTAATCAATGTGCCTTTCTTCTCCAACCAGGAATTAACCTTTAATTTATCGGTGTCCTCATTATAGGAAAACCCGGAATAGACCTTATACTCGGTCTGGGCCGAGGCCGCGGACTCCAGGAGCACGGTCACCTCGGTATCCCCGTTTATAGAGCGGTCATTGTCCGAGCGGTCGCCATAGCCGTCTTTAGACCAAAAGGTGGAGAACACCCCGTAAGGATACCGGCGGGGATAGCTCTTAGCGGAATAACGGGAATCCGAGGTAGAGGTCAAGGCCCCGTTATTCACCCGCCAATAAGTGGTCCCGGAATAAGTAGAACTTACCGTCAAGGAATCCAGCAAGGTCAGGGTGTCATAATCCTTAATCTTCCAAGTAACAGTATAATATCCGATCTTAAAGGCCGAAGACTCCGTGAATACCGAGGTATCCGCCAAATTAGTAATCTTTAATTTGACATAATAAAACTGCGGCGGCTCATCCGGATATGAGGACAGATGCGGGTCAGGCACGGTCCAGGAATAAGAGCTGATATTACCAGTCCCCGGGCTGTTGACCAAGGTATTGATGATCTCCTGATAAGCTCCCCAATTAGCGCCGTTACTGGAAGTAGCGTATTCCAATTTCACATTGGCGAAACTACCCTTGTTATACCACTTTATGCTATGCCCGGTATTGGCCTTCCACTCGCTTGATGCGGCCAAGGCATTGGCAGTGTTAGCCTCGTCCCGGAACTCGAAACCTCCCCGGACGCGGAAATGCCCGGCGGCCAGGCCTTCATATCCCCGGGCCGTATCCCGCAGGCGCAGTTTTAGATTAGCCGAGACCTGGGCATTGTCCGGCAGGGTGATGGTCTTGGTCCCGGTATATTTGCCGCTATATTCATCGCTGGTATCCGATGCCCCCCGGGAAATCCCGGAAGCCAGGGTATACAACTGCTCATCCGCGTCCTTAAGATTATCCAAATCCGCGTCATCCCAATACTCAACACTCAAGCTGTCCGCGGAAAGCCCGCGCACCTTCCAGTTCACGGTCATAGTATCCTGAATCACAAATACATCCCCGTCCACCGGCGAGCTTACTTCTATAGTGGGCGCGGCAATGACCTCAAAACCGGCCGGTGAATCGGCGTAAGAATTAGGCCGCTGGCTGTCCTTGACCCGCGCCTTAACGCTATTAGTCTGGGCCCCGGCAGGGATTGTCCAGCTATAGATATAACTTCCACTGGTCTGGCCGCTCTTGGGGGCGCTCGCGGTTATGCTGGGTGAGCCATCGCTCAAAACACCGGAGGCGTCATATTGCAAAGACAAAGGCCCGATCACCGCCCCGTTATAGCTCCACTTGACCGGCGCGGAATCCCCCACTGCCCAAACCTCTCCTCCTTGCGGCCGGACCACAGTCATTGAGGGAATAGCTATGGTGAATAAGTCGGAATATCCCAGCGTGCCTTTGGTGTCGTCGGTGATCCTGATCCTGGCATTGGCCTGATTGCTCAAGGTAGAAGTCAGGTCCGGGACAGTCCAGTAAAAGCTCTTGGAGTTATTCTGTCCGGAAATAACATCCACCCAGACCGGCGTCTGCGCCGCGGCGTCTAAGGTATAAGAAATCCTCAAGGTATTAAACACCAGTCCCTGGGTATCCCATTTTATCTCATACTGCTTGCCCATAGTCCAGGCGCTGTTATTTGCCGGAGAGCTCAAGGTAATCTGGGGCGTCGGCAAAATAGTAAACGGCCCGGCAGTGGCCACTGCCCCGGGATGGGTAGCGCTTTTCTCGGTAATCTTTACCCAGGCCTGCACCGAGGTAGAGGTCGGGGTAATGGATTTAGGCGAGGTATTCGGCCAATCCGCCTCCAGGACACTCCAATTGGCCTGGTTATCATAAGAAATCTTTATCTCCAGATTATTGCCGCTGGAACCGGTGGTGGTCCATTTCAGGTCATACGGTTCGCTGATAGTCAGGGCGCTGTTGCCGTTATTACTGCTGGAAGGCTGACTGATGCTGATCTGCGGCGAGGCAACAGTCCAGAGCGCGGATTCGGCGGTATTAGAAAGCTCGTTTTCCTCATATACCCGCGCCTTAGCCGTAGCCGAATAATCATCGGGAATAGTCCAGGAATAGGCCCCGTTATTAGCAACCGTGGTTGCCGCGTTAAGCGCTCCGGCCATACTCTTCCAAGAGGCCCCGTTATCCACGGAATACTGGAGCTTCACATTAGCAAATGTCCCTTTCAAGGCATTCCAGGAAACCGTCTGGGTAGTGCCGATGATCCAGCTGGCCGAGGCCGCCGGCGCGGATACCTCCAGACTGCCGATAATCTTAAAATTATTGTCCGCGGATGCCGAGATGGCCCCGGAGACACTGCCTACCCGTATTTTGACAGTCGCGGAAAGGGCATCGGGGACAGTCCAGTCAAAAGAGCCGTCATCGCTGACCATCCCGTCATTGGCCGTGCCTTCGCTTTCACTCACCGGGCTCCAGGCGGTATGCCCGGAATCCACAGAATACTCTATCTTCACCAGGGCCTGGGCCGAAGAAGCCACTGCCGGGCTCCAGGTAATAGTCTTGGTATCGCCCACGGTCAAAGACTCACCGGAGGTCTTGCCGGGATAATCCGTCAGGCTTAGCCCTTTAATCGCCGCGCTTATGTCCGTGGGGCTCATCTGGGTTACCTGGCGCTGGGTATCCGTAACCCGGATATAGGCGGTATTGTCCTTAACTGCCGCCGGCACCCTCCAGCTAAATGTGCCGCTGGAGGCCAAGCTTTCAGCATTGGCATTGGCGCTGTCCTGACACAGGGACCAGACAGCATTGTCCGTGGAATACTCTATCTTCAAGGCCGAGCTCACGCTCCCTGCCCCCTGCCACTGGATAAGCTGGTCAGTATCGGCGCGCCAGGCCGGGACATTTAAAGGCGCAAGTATCCCGATATACGGCTCGGTGCTCACCTCAAAGACCGCGCTTCGGCCTTTACTCAACGGCCGGTTGGCATTAGTATCCCTGACCTGCAAGGCTAAGTATCCGGCCGGGATATTATAATCCGCTGGCCGCAGGTCAAAGGAACCGGAATTGACTGCCGCGCCAACAACATTTACCGTGGCAAAAGAAACCCAAGAGGCATTATCCAAATTATCACTCTGGCTGGATAAGGCCGCGTAAGCCAGCTCCAACTGCCCGTTATTGGTCAGGTAACCGTCGGCGCTCCAGTTAAAGGCAATACTGTCTCCCTGAACCCACTTGCCGGAGGTCTGGACTATGGAAGGCAGGCTCACTGTCAGATACGGCTCGCGCACGCTAAAGACGGCGGAGGTGGAAGTTACCGCGGCATCTAAAGGAGTCTTGGCACTAAGCTTGACCTTGGCCGCTCCGGAGGACAGATAATTATCATCATTGGCAATAGTCCAGGAATAGGTCTTGGGATAATTGGTATAATTAGTGTATCCTGACGGCAAGGCATTGTTATTGGCAGTCTGGTCAATAGTGGCAATATTGCTTGAGCCTTTATAATAGTAAATATATAAACCGGTTACCTCGCCCTCGGTGGTCCAGCCGATAGTATGCTGGGAGCCCACGGGCCAGCTGGCCCCGGAAACCGTAGTCTCATCAAAGGTCAGCCTCTGCTTATCCAGGCTAAAGGCCGATGAGACACCCTCGCCAAAGGGCGAAGAATTATCCATAACCTTAAACTTGGCGGTAGTCTGGGGCACTGCCGTACCTATAGGGACACTCCAGGTAAAAGACTTTTTGTCTTGGGAAAAGCTACCTTGAGTCTTGATAGAACTAAATGAAGTCCCTGTAGGAGCATAGAGAACATCTAAATTACTCCCCATTGTTCCGTCAGTAGTCCAGTTGAATGTGTAGCTTCCTCCCCTTCTTAAAGGACTTTGAGTCGGCAGACTGATGCTAAACAAAGGTTTGGCAATCTCAAAAGAATCGCTATCCACGGTGGCCTGATAATAGGCCGCGCTTTCAGCCTGGGCGTCGGTGATCCGGATCTTGGCGCCGGTCAAAACAGCGATATTGGGCACAGTCCAGACAAATTGCCCGTCATTAGCCACTACGCCGTCATTAGCCGTGCCTTCGTTTTCCGTTACCGCAGTCCAGCTTGAGCCGTTATAATATTCAATCTTGACCTCACTGCTTACTCCAGGTGTAGTTGACCACTGGATCTCCGGGGTAGAGCCGATCCTCCAGACTGCCCCGGACAATGGCGCGGCAATAGTGATCCCCGGGTTACTGATCTTAAAGCTCCAGGCAGTAGTGTCTGTAGTTGAGGCCATCGCGTTATCAAAGACCTTAAGCTTCACTGCCCCAGCCGGCAGGTCCGCGGCCTTATTGATAGTCCAGACAAAGCTATTCTGGCTGTTCTCATCATTCACCCCGGCGGCAGTTACCGTTACCCAATTAGTGAAATCCAGGCTGTCCGCGGCATACTGCAGGGTCGCGGTCTTGTTATTGGTATCTCCGGCAGGTTCAGTCATTGTCCATTTGATAGTATTGGCGCTGTTGATAAACAATTCCGCGCCATCTATCGGCTCAACCAGGGCAATCTGGGGGCTGGCCACAATCTTAAAGTAAGGCTCTGAATCCGCGCTATCAGTAACCGCGGCATTATTCACATCCGTCCCATAGGCGGTGATCCGAATATACGCGCTATTGGTCAGGGTATGGGTATCGGGAATAGTCCAGGCATAAGAATAATGATAATATGTCCCGTCAAAAGAGGAGCTGGCAATAGAAGTCTGGGTGTCTAAAATAGCCGTGGTATGCAGGCCGGCCTGGTCGTCTAACCACTGGCCCTCAATGATCCAGCTCTCGGCGGTCTTACCCCTGGTCTTCCACTTGATCTCATAGCTCCTTCCGGCAATCCAGCGGAAATTGGGGTCGCTCTCGGCATTGCCGGGCGCGCTGATAGTTATCTCCGGCCGGGTAATCTCAAAGGTATTATCCGAGAAATCGCTGATCACCCTGTCGCTGGCGTTATTGTCGCTAAAAGTAATGCTCACATCGTTAAGCGAAGGAGTATAAAATGCATCCGCCGTAGAAAGATAGGCCTTATATTTAAGGTAGCGCTTGGTATCAAGGTTTGTTGGGATGTCCGCGCCCGAGGTAGTAAAATAGGTAGAAGCCGTCCCATCCGGACCCAAGAAGCTGGTCCAGGCCGCATTATCCGCGCTTCCGGCAAGTTGAAAAGCAACAGCGATATTAGTATTATTATAATGAGCTGATAATTCATCAGGCTTTAATGCACGCTGATAAATAGCCAGTTCATCCATGTAGCCTTTATAATTGTAAACATAAACAGCCCCTATGGTTACTGGCTTAGCAATCTGCGGCACTTTGCTATAATTGGCATTGCCAACCGCAACCGCATTCACATAAATAGTTATTTTTCCATTACTGCCGACTACCGCAATATGGCTCCACTCATCTGATACAACAGAAGAAATAGGAGTAGTTATACTAGCCCCGCTGGTAACACCATTAATATAAATTGCATACCATAGAGCGCCGTCAGCCTGCAGTTCGAATCGCTGCGAATTTTCTGCCGTTCCGCCATCATCATTCTGGTTAAAGAGGGAGCCGTAGCCCCGGGTTGAGGAGGGATTTATCCAAAATTCAATAGTAAAATCTTTATCATCAAAAAACCAATCATCGCTGTCAGCCAGGCTTAGATTAACCCCGCTACCATCAAAGTAAAGGCCATTGCCAAATTTAGCGCTTACGCCGCTGGAAACGCTGTTATTTACTGCCGGATGAACGCCTTTGCTGTCGGCTATAGTTGCCGCGGCGGCGGCTTCATTCATATGCCAGAGGGCAACCAGTCCGTTAATCGTGGATTTAAGCTCGCCGTTTACCTCGCTGTGTTTAGCTGAATCTGTAACATCAGCGCCCCAACTCAAAGCCCCCAGCTCCGCGTTGCCCCCGGTATCCAAGGCCGCGGAGGTGAAGGTGCCGGAGGGATAATGCCCCCCCTTTCCCGCATTAGTAATGCCGCTTACCTCAACCGGGGTGTATCGGTTGGTCGTAGTGCCGTCGCCTAATTGGCCGTTAGCATTATATCCCCAGGCCATCACTCTCCCGTCGGATAAAAGAGCAAAAGATTGGCTCCCTCCGGCAAGAACAGCCACCGCATTGCTGATACCGGAAACAAAAACTGGAGTGGTTCGGTTAGTGGTGGTGCCGTCGCCTAATAGGCCGCTACCATTATTCCCCCAGGCCATCACTCTTCCATCGGCTAAAAGGGCCAGAGAAGAAAGACCGCCGCCGGCAGAAACAGCCAGCGCATTGCTGATCCCGGAAACCGTAACCGGTTCAATTCTATCAATGGTAGTACCATCACCTAAGTTGCCGTAGATATTCAACCCCCAGGCCTTGATCGTGCCGTCGGATAAAAGGGCTAAACTATATTCTCTCCCGACAGAAACAGCCAGCGCGGGATTATTGATATTATCTATCCCTAAAACCTCAACCGGGGTGGCGCTGTTAACAGTAGTGCCGTTGCCTAATTGGCCGTAGTAATTCCGCCCCCAGGTCATAACTTTTCCGTTAGCTAACAGAGCTATAGCGTGCAATCCTTCACTACCAGAACCAGTAACAGCCACGGCATTATTTATCCCGGAAACAAAAACCGGGGTGTTCTGATGGCCAAAGCTTCCGTTACCTAATTGGCCATGAGAGCCATACCCCCAGGCCTTGATCGTGCCGTCGGACAAAAGGGCAAAAGATTGGTCAGTGCCGGTAGAAACAGCCACGGCATTGCTAATCCCAGGAACGCTCACCGGAGTAATACTACCATTCCAAGTGCCATCGCCTAATTGGCCAGAGTTATTATAAAGCCCCCAGGCCTTAACCGTGCCGTCGGATAAAAGGGCCAGAGAATGTAACCTTCCAAAGGCAAGACCGCTGACATTGCTTACCACTGAAACTGTAACCGGAGTGGTTCTATCAGTAGTCGTGCCGTCGCCTAATTGGCCATTATCATTATACCCCCAGGCCTTGATTGTGCCGTCAGATAAACGCGCGAAGTAAGAAGAATTTTTGCCGCCGCCTATAGGTAAACCTTTACCTAAATCAAACCCTAACTTTAAGGAAGCATTATTCCCGGAAAAATAAACCTGCGTCTTAGACAATGTCCCCGCCCCAAACTGCGCGCTGGAGGTCTCGGTCAGCTTCTGATAAAAGGTCTCCTCCACCTTGACCTTCATATTCGTGCCTAAGTCATAAGGCAGGCTCCAGGTATAGGTGTTGTCATTGGCCTCGCTCTGGGAAATTGTCTTAGGATAGGTGTTTCCGCCATCTGTAGAGTAGGAGAGCTTGATGTTATTGGAGACCCCGCCGTCATAGCTCCAGGTAACCTCGTAGGGCTCTCCGGCATAGAGCTTGATCAGGTCATCCGATGGCGTGAGCAGGCTTATCAGCGGAGCAGTCAGGGTATTGGCAGAAGCCGTCCCCTCGTCAATCAAGGCCCCGGCGCTGTCTTTAGCCCGCAGGGCGTAGGTGCCGGTAGAGCCCAATAACTGCGGGCTCTTGATCCCGGAAACCACAATACTGGCCGAAGTAGAGGCCGCTATCTGCGCGCTTAAGGTAAGTATCAGGGTGTTCCCGCTGGCGGATATGTTTGTAACGCTGTTTCCGCTGACATAAGCCAGGATCCCGCTCAAGTCATAACCCACCGGGAAATCCACCTCCACCTTCCAGGGTGCCGGTATGGCGCTGATCGTGGTAAAGGAAATCGTAGTGTCCGATGTTGCCCCGGCCTTGGTGGAGACATGGGTAATGCTGGGACTAAGTAAGTAGCCATAGATATGGTCTGAAGCCACCGCGGTATCTTGATCAATCCTACCGATAGTGACCCCGCTTGAGCTGGCAGTCTGGATCTGATAGGTGCCGGTCTGCCCGCCGGGTTGGGGATTCTTGATGTTGGTGAGGATGATATTCTCGCTCTCCCCTTTGGCCTGCTGACTGCCGCCGCTACGGGTAACCGTAACTACTTGACCGCTGACGCTGGCGGTAAGGGTTCCGTCCATTGTGGTTGAGGAGGCCGTAGTCGCGCCTCCGGAGCTTAAAACAAATCCCGCGGGAAAGGTAATCGCTATCTTGGCGTCATCAGGCAGAGGATTGGCCGTGGTAAAGCTGATCGTTACATTACCTACAGCGCCCGCGTAACGGGATACCGGCTCAACATTGGTATTAGTTAAATTCCCGCCGCCTACAATGGTATCCGCGGCAATGCTGGCTATCTTGTCTATGCCCTTAGCGGCGCTGGTCTGGGTTTCTAAAGAGCATGAGTAAACGCCGATGGTAACCTCCTTGATTGAAATATTATCTATATAAAAATTCTCCCCGGGAACATTCGCGTATGTCTGCAAGTACGCGGCAGAATTAGAATGATTCAAACCAGAAGCATCCCACGCACCTGCATAGGTAGTCCAGACGCCTGCAGGGATGTCGCTTACTGTATCTAAGAAAAAATAGTTTAATACAATACTGCATGTTCCTACAGGCCGGTAAATATCAATACTTGCCTTATACTGCTTTCCCGCGGTTGCGCTGGTAAAATAAGGAGAGGATAAGCTTGCGCTGAATGAGTCGGTTACCGACCCCACTGTCCATTTAGCACAGCCCACCCTGCCGCCGATATTACCTGATTCCCAGGTAAATGTTGAGTTTGCTGACAAATTATTACCTCCGACCCAATTTCCTAAGCCGGTTGAAAAATCCCGATCATTTTGGTTTATTATGTTCTCCGGTCCCTCTCCGACTGCCCCAGTATAATTAGGATTCTTGATGTTGGTTAAGGTGATAGTCTCGCTCTGGCCTGCGGCCTGTTGTTGACCGCCGCTTCTAGTAACCGTAACCACCTGGCCGCTGACGCTGACGGCAAATGTGCCGTCCATTGTGGCTGATGAGGCGCTGACCGCGCCGCCGGAGCCGAGGGTAAAGCCTGCCGGAAAGGTAATTACAATCTTGCCATCCGCCGGAAGCGGGTTAACCGTGGTAAAGCTCACATCCACATTGCCCATCACTCCCACCACGGCATTAGTGGCGCTAAGGGAGACATCCGCGGTAGTAATCGCCGCCGGATTGATAGCAAAAGGATTATCCGAGACATCGCTGATTGCGCTGTCCGCGGCCTGATCATCGGTAAAACTAATGCTCACATCATTTAAAGCCGGAGTATAGAATGTATCCGCCGTAGAGAGATAGGCCTTGTATTTGAGGTATTGCTTGCCATCTAAACTTGTGGGAATATCCGCGCCCGAGGTGGTGAAATAAGTAGCATCCGTCCCATCCGGTCCAACAAAGTCCCCCCAGGTATTCCCATCCGCGCTGGCGGCGAGTTGGAACTTAACAGCATTCATGCTGTAAATCTCCGTAAAGGACAATGCCCGATTATAGACACGCACATCATCAATTAAGCCATCCCAAACACTGGAATTATACCCATCCCCCCAGGGACTCCCAATACGAAACACTGCTGTATTGTTAGAAAGGTCAGGGAAAACAGGAACTTGAGTATTTTCCAAGACACCATTAACATAAATTTTCTTTGTTGTTCCATCGTATGTACAGGCCACATGATACCATGTATTCTGGGAAGGAATGGTTGTTCCCTGTAGATGTTCCCCATAAATCCCCCCTCTCCCATATGTGGTAAAATCAAATTGGTTTGCTCCGTAAATACGTAACAAAACATACCCACCAGGGATGTTTTGAGATAATATACCGTTATCGGTAGCCATAGCCGCATCTGTATTCAGCTTAACCCAAGCCGCCCAAGTAAAGGTATTAGCGGCATATTGCAGACTTGCGGAATTGGCAACCTCAACATAATCATCCACCCCGTCAAAACTCCCGGCGTAAGAGCCAATTTTTGAGCTGGCAGTAAAAGCCGCCCCATTATAAGCTGTGCCGCCATTGGTTCCCACACTGTTATTCCAGTTATTCTCCATACTCCATAAAGCCACCAACCCATTTTCAGAAGTTTGGGACTGACTCGGCACGCTTGCCCCCCAGCTCAATTTCCCCAGCTCCGCGTTCCCCCCGGTATCCAGTGCCGCGGAGGTGAAGCTGCCGTAGGCGAGGTAGATTCCTTTTCCAACATTGGTAGCCCCTGAAACCGTAACCGGAGTGGTTCGGTCAGTAGTAGTGCCGTCGCCTAATTGGCCGTAAGTATTTCTTCCCCAAGCCTTGACCGTGCCGTCGGAGAGCAGGGCTATGGAATGCTGGTTTCCCCAGGCAATGGCCACGGCAGTGCTGATCCCGGAGACGCTCACCGGAGTGGTTCGGTTAGTAGTAGTGCCGTCGCCTAATTGGCAGTAACCATTATCTCCCCA
>Ga0209212_1002140_pt1 | contig 29198 bp, 23 predicted proteins | sample RifGroC2_FD_183996 | JGI IMG/M metagenome (GOLD analysis project Ga0209212, IMG submission 183996) | Groundwater microbial communities from Rifle, Colorado, USA - Groundwater C2 (SPAdes) (version 2) | ecosystem: Environmental > Aquatic > Deep subsurface > Groundwater | place: Rifle, Colorado... | reverse complement strand
CATATTTAACATTTAACACCTCTTTAGTAGGGGTAAATTCTTCGTCACTCATTCCCTTCACCCCTGGTGCTGTTTCCTCAGCTGCAAACAACGCCGCACTAAGAAAAACAGTGCCAAGTAGGGTTGCACTACATAATTTAAACAGCGAAAACCCTTTAATCATAATTCATCTCCTTTTAAAAATCCCTACTATTTACAAAAAATTATCTACAATATTCTAAATGAGCAAATTCCATTCCCCATTTTAAGACAATTAACAATTAAAGAAATCCGCACCTTAGTTGTTTATTTTCATTATTCTAGGGAAAATATTCAAAATAAAATACTTTTACATACCCTATCTTAGTATTTCTTTATTGAAATACCTAATGCAGCACAGAAACAAAATTCAAAATATTGACTATTTCTATGAAACCACTTTAGGCATCTACCAAGTTTAAATACTTATCTAAATACCGGTTACCGCCAAAAACAATATCACAATTTAGACTATTTTGATAAATTAGATTATTACGAAATGAACAGCAACTTTTGCAAGTTAATTATAATAGCAAAAGACAATTTGTCAAATTTTATGAAGCGAGCTATCGTTAATAAGTTTTTCCCTTGCTTCATTAACAATCTTGGTAGTTATCTCCTTATACCCCATTTTCTGGGCATATTCCTCAATTTTCATCCTAACCACATCCCTGATAAACGAAGGAATACGTTCTGTTTGTGTTTGAGCTTCTTTTGTCCAAACCACAGAATTTTGAGCTTTTACGGTGGAATTTTCGTCAAATTCTTGATTGCATTCAACGGGCTTTAAAAGGATATTTCCACTATAATGCCGATTGTCAGTATTGATTTTATACTCTTTTTTGTTTTCTGGCGATTCAATATATTCTGACTGCTTTGTAGATATTTCAAGTTTTGCCTCTACATTTCCCCCTGTTAATAAAACATTACATGGCACAAGTCTAAGTAAGTTTTCTGTTGTGCTACCAATATCTAATCCATTGGTATTATGGACTCCAGTACGTCCCAAGATTAGCAATGAAGGTTTTTCGCTATCTATGTATCTTAATATCTGATCATACGGTTTACCATCCATTAATACAGTATTAATTTTCACACCAGCATTCTTTGCTGTGAGATTTGCCCGGTCTAGATGATTCTGATATATCTTTGCCAAACCTTTATCAATAATCTCTTCGTGTAAAGTTTCCTGTTCTCCAAACCTGAAAATCTGTCCCGCCTGCTTGGAAAGCACCTTGGCTATACTATCAAAGGCAACTCGATGATAATGCGGATCAAATACAGAAATAGCAGTAGGTTTTAGATCAAATGATTTTGCAAAATTAATAGCAGATTTTACCCCGTCAGAAGACGGTACGCTTCCATCTACTGCAATTACAACCTTTCCTTCCAAGCACTTATTTTTCACCACCAAGACATCCGTCTTAACACGCCTAACAACACGCTCACAAACACTTCCGATTACATTCTCATTCACAGCAGCCAGGCCTAATGCCCCCATAATCACTAGGTCATAATGCCCCTTTTGAACTTGTTTTATAATTTCATAATAGTTCTTGCCTTCCAACAGAAGACATTCATGTGGAACGGCAGCTTCACGACATTTCTTACTAAAAACATCCAGATAAGACTCAGAAATCAACTTGAGTCCCAGGTTAATTAATGAGGTATGAAGGTCACGCTGTCGTTGAAGTACACTTTCATCCTGATACTGCGGTGGCAAGCCTTTTTCCATATCGCGAAACCGCCTCTGATGCAGTGAGGCATCGTAGACATGGCACCCTACAAGTTGTGACTTAAATTTCTTGGATATATCAATCCCTAGATCAATGCAGTAATTAGAATGGCGTGAATTGTCAATTGCGATGAATATCTTTTTGTACATAAAGAGTTGGTTTGGCTACTTTCTAACGCCGTGTTGCTTCTTTCTTTAGCTTTTTCCACTCGCCAATAGCACCTACTGCTAATGCAAGAGTGATTACGATCAGGAAAAACCACCGCATAGATGATTTAAATACACTTGATTTTTCTTCTACAAAAACCGCTTCTTTTGCTGCCACAACAGGCTTTTCTGCTTCCTGTGAAGAAAGATTCCGTATATAAGCGACCAGCTCCTTTATCCTTTTTTCTGTAAGTGTTTTTCCCCATGGAGGACAAAGATTTGATTTGTCAACTGCCCTCGAACCTCCTGTAATGGACTTTATAAGTTGGTCGTCTGTTCTTTTCTTCATATATTCAACAGCTGTAAAATTTCGCGGCTTTGGTTTTAAATCAATGGTAAAGAATGTACCGTCTCCTTTACCTTTCATACCATGGCAAGGCGAACAATAATATTCAAATGTTTTTTTGGGAGACAATAAAAAAACTTGCTCTCGTGGAGAAACGTCTGAGTCCTTTGCCATTGCATGGCTGCCAAAAGCGCCCAACATGACAAACGAACCTACGAGTATAATTTTTTTACCAGTAAAAAAATATCTCATTATTTAGTTCCCTCTTTTTTCTTTACATGATCAGTCAAGAAACCCACCAGCGATTTTAATTCTTCATCTGAAAAACCAAAGTTTGGTTCTACAGCTTGCGGGTTCACTTGTTGTGGATTTCTTAAATGAAAGAGCAAATATGCAGGCTGTAAACGATCTCCTACCGTTTGCAAATTAGGGCCAACTACACCACCACCCTTAGTCCCTTCCGCATGGCAGGTATTACAACCTTTTTCGTAAAAAAGTTTCTCTCCAGCAGCAATTACATCTGGGGAAGGCGAACTTCCTTCAAAAAGATTTGTAAAAGGTTCTTTTGTATGAAGATTCTTTTCAATATATTCAGTCGCCACCTTAGCGTCTTCTTCCGTTAAATTAAATTTGGGCATTTGTTGACTGAGGGGACGGATAATATCGGGCACCTGCAAAAACTCATTCTCCCAGTTCATCTTTATTTTACTACCGGCAATAGTCAAATTAGGTGCATAGGCTCCACCTTTATTTTGTATTCGATGACAGCTCAGACAACGTATCTCATATAGTAATTTCTCAAAACCTGCTAATCCATCGCGTTTTTTCTCTGTTACAGGCATTAGTTCTGAAAAACCTTTTATATCATGGCAGACAAAGCACCTAGCCTTCTCAATTACATCCTTTCCCTTCTCAATTAAGGCATTGTCTTTTCTTAGGCTGTTATATTCTTTTTCTGTCAACACCTTAACTTCTTGCTCCGCTTGTTTCGATTCCTTTGCTTCGCCTTCTTCTTCATCTTTTTCTTCTGGTATGAACTGCGTATCACGCATGACAAACTCAACTATTCCACGTAGATCGCTATCCGTAAATCGGAATTGTGCCATCATCGTATCTGGGAAATGGCTTTTAGTGTTGCCAAGCCAATCATATAACCAATTCCTATTTATCTTCGTTGTGATCTCTCCGAGGTCTGGGCCTACGCCAACGTTTCCACCAAGTCCCTTTATAGGATGACAGATAGTGCAACGTGCACGTCCCCAAACACCTTTACCGTTATTATAGACTTTATCCATCTTGTCATATTCATCTTCAGAAAGCTCGTCCTCTTTTTTCAACAAAAAGGCCTCCCATGTGACCTGAGGCAATCCCTTTTCAGCAATGCTTCCTAAATATGCAATAACAGCTTTGATTTCGTCAAAATCCAGACCGAGATTAGGCATCTTTGCATTCGGCACCACCTTTTTTGGGTTAGCAATCCACCTAGAAATCCATTCCACATTAGCCTTATTAATAACATTAGTCAGAGGGGGCCCATTTTTAACCCTTTTATAAGGATCTTCAAGTTCAAACGGAAGAACAGTCCATTGCTCTGGAATACGATATTTTTTGTCTAAATCCAAGTAAAGAGCATCTATTTTCTTTTCCTGTCCAATGGAAACTTTTAGAAAAACCATACATGGTATACATACCAACGCCATTATAAATAATACTCTTTGTAAGCTTGCCAATGACCTTAACCTCATTAAAAACTCCTTAACAAGATGTTTTTATTATTCCTCTTCTTCCAATTTAGGCGGGAATCTGCGTAACCTTGCAACAAACCACAACTCTACACTTGCGCCCATAACAACGGCAATCAATACATAAACAAAAACTGTTTTAGGTACAGGCTTTTCAAGCGATATGTAATACCACGATGAAACTGATTTTTGACCACCGAAATCGCTATTCGAACCATCCCATACCGCAAATGCTATAGGAATAAGTTTACCAATTTCAAATTGGATATCTCCCTTTGCATCTTCAGTCTTTAAAGTTCTTTTAAATAGAACCTTCCATCTTCCGTTCTGATAAATTCCCTTTCCTGTTATATTTTGACTTTCTGGCGGTTGCGTCGTAATACTTTTAAAACCTTTTGCGTTTAATTCCGAAACAACTCCTGGCTCTTGCTCAGGCGCTTCCACAATCTGCCCGAACCCTTCGTGCCAGTGTGCCTTCCAGCTCCACAGATTTACTGCTCCACTGGAATCTCCCATTGCAAAATATGGTTTTTTCAGTGATTCCGGAATCTTTGTTGGAAATTGCAAAGAAATAGCATCCCTAAAGATTTCTTCCTGTTTGTTAGTAGAGTCATCCCACTCTACTAAAAATGCAATTTCATCCTTATTATATAATGCCCTGACCATAATCGCATCTATAGTAGGCGTCCAATGTCTTGGAGCTGTAAGTATTTGACCTGCCAAAGGAAGTTCCACTGGTGTAGCCTTGTTCCAATTTTCATCTTGTGGTTCTGTTGGTAATTGTTCACCTTCAATTAACTTCACCTTCACAACCACATCGGATACCATATCCTTTGACAAACTTTTCACAAAATGGGTAACATGCCAACGATCCTCATCGGAGAGTTTCTCCAAATAAGAACCCATAGGTGTTTCGTTAAATCCTGTAGAAATTGTGCGATAAACATCCTCAATTGTATTGCCGCCTTTAAAATTCCACGCCTTGGATAAATCCCTTGCCCTATAAGGCATGTTCCATTCTGTTTGTAAAGCAACAGTCAAAGGACCATTTCCCCTGCCATCTTCGCCATGGCACTCAAAACATTTTGTCTCTTTAAATAACTCCTGCCCCCTTTTCACGCTTTCTGGGGTAGAAGCGACACTCCCGGCGGATATCACTTTAGGCGCTGATTCTTTCTTAAATTGTTCATTAAAGGTTTTTATATAATAAATTACCTGCCAGCGCTCTGTTTCACTTATAGTAATCCAGAAAGGCATGGCGGTCCCTTCTATACCGCTTGTAATAATTCTAAACAAATCTTCATCCGTAGGCACTGAACCAAATGCAGTGGAACGAACTTTATACTCATTCCTCGTAAAATTCCTTGGCTTCGGGAACATTGTTTTTGAAGCAGGACCATCGCCTCTTCCTTCAATTCCATGACAGTACCAACACCTCTTTTCGTAAACTTTCTTACCATCAGCAATGGCGTCTGCCGTTTCAGGCAACTTTTGGGGTACTTCATGTTTATACGTCCTAAATAATTGAGAAGTTTGGGCAAACGCCCGCCCCTGCGTACCAAAAATACTTAATGTCGCTACGATTAATCCTAAACCAACCAAAACACTTTTAAACGCTTTTATCATAATATTTATCGTTCTTCTATCCGTTGTCATTTATAAATTAACAACAATTAACCGTTAAGAACCATACCCTCTTATACATAAGCACAATATTATTACTCAACTTTCTCCCTTTGTCTTGGCATAACGCCAGCAGTATCATATTCTCCCATGATAATCTTCCAGATTTCATCATCCTTTAAATCATCTTTCCATGACGGCATTGCAGAGTCCCAGGGAGTAGCTTCCGAAGGAAGACCCGGACCACCTTCTTTAATTCGCCAAAAGAGATAATTATCTACTACAGTAGCAATTGTTCCGGGGTCTTGAAAATTAATAGGTCTCAGGCGAAATGAATTTGCAAAAGGTCCGTTACCATCTGCTTTTGAACCGTGACAAGGTCTGCAATATGTTTGAAAGAGAATCTTTCCTTCCTCAATACACCTACGCTGAGTTTCAGCATCTGTTTGTCTAAACGGATTATCAAGCTTTTCAAATTCCTGAGGCAATGTAGGGTGCTGAATTCTTAATTCAACGGGCGAAGCGGCGCCTGGAATAGACCATGAGTATATAAACCACCCAACCAGAACAGGAAAACCTACAAACAACAGCTTTTGTAACAAAATTTTTATTGTTGAACCGCTATCCGGCAATAAAAAGCCCAGAAAATCTGCAAACTTCTGATTGCTGGTAGTCGCATATACCAGCCCAGCCAGAACCCCCATAATCATATACCACATCATCAGGGTGCTTGGAGTAGGCATTGGATGATCTTTTGCCATCAATACCTGGAAAACCTGTGGAGAAACATATTTAAGGAGTAAATACAGGCATATCACTGCTGTAATTATCCATATTAACAAAAATTTTTTGCGCTTATTAGCCATTAATGCACTCCTAACTTTGAATCCTTCGTATAAACAACAGCATCATTGATTTATTTTAAACTTTGTAAAAAGGAGACAATCCCGTAAAAATCTCTCACACTTAATAGCTCACCAATATTTCCTGGCATAATTGAAACATCCTGCTTTTTCATCTCCTGAATATCACTTTTAGGTATAGCGACCTCTTCGATCTCGCCGCTTTCTTCTTTTAATAACACAAGCTCTGCATCTGTTTCACTTTTTATAAGACCATTATAAGGTATGCCATCCGTTGTTATCACATACATTGTTTCATAACCCTTCACAATCTTTGCGCTTGGCGTAAGAATAGATTCCAAAAAGTATTCGGGTGTTTGAATGGCGCCAATTCCAGTAAGTTCCGGACCAACTTGTTTGCCCTTTCCATTTACTATATGGCACTTTCCACACGTAATAGGACGAGTTTCATCAAAGAATATTTTTTCGCCTTCTTTAGCATCAACTACAACCGGAGGTACCCACGGTTTTACTTTCTTCTTCGATGCCTCAGGTATCTTGTCCTTATATTTCATAATAGCTGCAATATCAGGCTCGCCGCCTAACGTTTGAAGATACGCCAATACAGCAAGTATCTTCTCACGCGACAGCATAATTGGCGGGTCAAACACCTTAGGCATAATTTTGTCATATCCTTTTACAATAAACTTTTCGGGTTCCACAATGGATTCCACAAGATAATCCAACCCTGAAGGCATACCCAACTCTTTAGCCCGTTCTTCTGCCCTACCAATCAAACCATCCTGATCTGGTCCTCTTGTTGCGCTACCACTCGTTCCTATCTTGTGACAGGTGCTACATTGCCCATCTCCCCAAAATATCTTTTCGCCAGCCTCCGGATTCACCCCGCCAGCAGACTCACCACCACCGCCCGTACCTGAAAGTCCAGCTACGTACATTGTGATATAAATATAGAATCCTATAATAGCAATTCCAAAAGCCGTAATTTTTAGCATGCTCTTATTCATAAGTTTTCCTAAACCTTCATTTACAATCTTGAAATTTTATTCACATCAAACATTATACAGCCTGTTATAAAATTCTTTTATTGCTTCTCGTAGCCAACTACTTCATCTTCATATTCTTCTGCTTTTTCACTCTTCTTCTTGTCGCCCAAATTAGCCAACCAGAATACAAAGGTAACCAAACCAAGGAATAGCGCCACGATCAAACCAACTATCCGCCCCATGTAAGCCAAAGTCGGTGTGTATGCCCATTGAGAGGTATCCTGCAAGACACCGTAAATATGCCAATCCATCCTCAGACCAGAACGTATAAATCCCATCAATCCCATCAAGATAACAATAACCACGCACAATAAAATCAACGCATATTGCGATCTCACAGGCATTTTTCCCCATACAATACCACCCACAAGTTTCGCTTTACGGAACATAAAAATATCTATAATGGCATTCATAATCAGACAACTCATTACTATCGAAACCTGCGTTACAGACAAATATCGCAACACCAAGTTTGCCTTTTGCATAACCTGGAAACCATAATACCAAAAATACAGCACTGCAATGCACGCAGTTACCGCAAAAAGCATCCCCTGCGCCAGCTTCCCTTTATTTTTAAAAGTCAAAAAGGCAGCCAGGCATATCGCAAACGACTGGATATAAAGAGCGCTTATTAAAGGTTTCACGAATACTTTTATATTAGCCTCTAATTCTACAAAATTTAGTGAAATAGCATACGATACCAGCATTAACAAGCAAAAGATCGCAGCAGAAAATATCCCAATCTTACCAGCCCTGCCTTGTTCAGAAAAAGGCGCCATTTCCCCTTTGTTGCTTCGCCTATAAATTAGGAATGAAAAGAAGGTGGCGAGAATTATCAGGTTAACCACTGCATTTTTCGCAGCCATAACACCAAAATATTTAGAGAACGGATGATATTGTTCACCAATCATAGCCCTCTCTTCACCACTAAGAGGTAAATTGTGAGGCGTTAACCATACGGCAAAACACATAAAGATAACAAAAATAAGATATTTAATGAATTTAGTGTATCGCTCTGAACCTTTAATCCTGCCCATTCCCAGCCACAAATAATAATTCGCACCAATAAAGAGCATGCCAATTAAGATGGCCTGAATAATAAATGTCCATGAAAATGCCCCACCCATCATAATATTACCCATAACAGGGCTTGAACTATAGACTTCCCTACCCAGCCAATACCCTGCAAATGGCAATGGTATCAAAGCGCCAACGCCTATAAAGTTACCGACATAACCCATCCAATCGTAATGCGCCTTTTCCTCTTCAGATTTTGCACCCAGGAATTTTACTGCAGCATATGCCCCTACTATAAAACCACCAAAGCATACATTAGCAATTAAACGGTGGAGATTTACCGGCATCCAGAGTGGATTATATATGGCGTGATATAAGCTCAAAACTTTCCCAGTTGTTGGCACAATTCCCGCAGGACTCATCATGTAAGTTGCCCACGAATTAGTTAAAAACATAAGACTTGTACCAAAAAGGTTAAGCATAACACCAAGCATAATATGGAACCACTTCCTAAAAGCGGTGCCTTTTAGAATTTCCCACGAATAATAATAGCCGTACAATGTGAATGCCTCACCAAAAAACATCAAAGCATATATATACATTGTAGGCGCAAAAACATTCGTCATGTGTCCCATAAACTCAGGGTACAAACCAAACAGGCAAAATCCCAGTAATCCACCTAACGACGCTGTTGTAGCAAATGCCGCAGACAATAGTTTGGTAAATTCCTTTGCCATCTTATCGTATTTAACATCACCACCTTTGAATCCCACAATTTCCACAATAACAGCAAAAATGGGAACACCAAGCACAAAGGCTGCGAACATAAGATGCAGTTCCGATACGATCCAGACTACTACTCGTGAATCAATCCCAAAAAATGTTCGATATTGAACAGGACCAACTTCCTCTTCCTCTATAGCGGTTGTTGTAGTACCTGCCCCTGTAGCTGCTGCAGGCTGACCCGCTGTGGACTGCGCTTTACCCGCCTCAAACTGAGGTAATTCTACACCAGGAGCAGCACCTCCACCTTCTTTTGATGTTTGTGTAGGCGCCTCTTCGGCAGCAAATACCTTTTGGAAAAGCGAAATGGATGAAACAAAGGAGATGAAAAATAAAAATACAACAATAAAAGTACTTCTTTTTGTTAGCTGCAGTAATATCTTCTTATTCATTAGCGAAGCGCCTTTTTCAAACTGGTAAGTTACACATTTCGTAAAGTTTACGATAAAGTTATTTCTTTGTTAAAACAAAATCTACCACAGCCTCTTCTTTTGACTTTACTGCTATATCGCTGGTCTTCTTCCCTAGCTTCTCTTGCCATGCCTCAATCTTATATGTACCCGCAGGCACATTTTCAATCCTAAAACGTCCATTCTCATCCGTAACAGCAAAATAAGGATTAGCCTTCACCACAACAAAAGAACTCATCCATTTGTGTACATCGCAAGTTATCTTTGCTACCTCTGGAAGATCAAACTTTTTAGTCATCTTTCCGCCGCCAGATACGCCCTCATTGAAAGCCGGATTTTTAATAGACCATGAATGAAGATTATGCATCACATTGTCACTATTAAGCAAATCAACGCTAGACCCTACTGGTATCGCAAGTACATGAGGAGTAAACAAACATTCCTTCTGGTCTAAAGTAGCTGTTGTTGTCTCTATCTTCTTGCCAGATGCAATGTCAACTAAAGAGACCACAACATTCTTAACACCTTTTGATTCACCATTGACCACCAATTCCTCTGATAACTTATTTTCATGACCGCATGTTTGCTCATCTTTATCCACTTTTAACATCTTCGCAGCAGGAACATCACCATCAAATTTAACAGTTCCTACAATATTTCCTCCGTCCTTTACCTCGATCTCTTTATAAGCAACACCTTTTTCCTGTGCAATTGCATCATTATTGTACACCAACACACCACCGCTCATTACACTGAGTATCAAACCGCTAATAATACTTACACAACATAAACTCTTCACCATCATTTCCTCCATCCTCATCTTTTAAAATTTTAATTTTGAATTTTACAAATCCTTGTTAATATATTCGAACACTTAGAACAAAAGTGCAGTATATTAAATTCATAAAACGGATTTGTCAATCATAAATTTAAGCCACAAAAAACTAATACAAAAAATCCAGAGACATTTTTTAAAATCTTAAATAATGGCTTTTACCCTGTTAGCAATATTTATTCCTTTTTACAAGAAAATATAAAATATTTATGTAACTAATTGAGTATTAAACTGTTGGTTTTTAGAATCTACAAATAAAGAGATATTTTTTTGCATTTAATTTGCCGATATGGAATTTCAGCATTGCAATAATAGTTTCAGATATAGTATTAGAAAATTATTCACATAGGCTAAAAACATCATTGTTCAATGCCTATGAATTTCAACAACTGAAATTGATGCTCTCCATTCTGTCACTCTGGTTAGAACAGAATTAATTTAACGTTCTTTTTAAAGTTTCAATATTCTTAGGATTCGTATTTTTTCCTGGCTCAACAATTACATCTGGTTCCATCTTGAATCGTCTAACCCACGAAGTTTCAGAAGGAGGTTTCCAGTATAATTTATACAAACCAGGCGATACATTCTCAAAATGATAGACACCATCCTTGTCTGTAACTGTTTCAATCTCTGCTGCACCATCTATAGGACGATATCCTTTAGCTAACAATCCACTTTTTTCTAACATTTGCAACTTTACCTGACAATCAGGAAGAGGACTTCCGCTGTGTAAAATTTTTCCCTCAACATTACCAAGGTTTGGGTTTTGTTTAACAGGCTTTTCTTTCTTTACTTCCTCCTGAATTACTTTTTCTTCCTCCTTCTCTTCATTTTCGTCTTTATCATCCTTGGGTTCTACTACCTGTTCTTGGGTCAGCCCAGACGCTTTTCCAACATCTTCTGATGGTTTTTCATCCCCAACAGCCTCGTCCATACCTAAAGATGTAACTTCTGCTTCGGGCTTTGACAGATCACTTTCTTCAGTAAATTTTTCTTTTTTCTTTTTTTTAGTCTTTAACCGATAGTCTTTTCCTGCACCAGTCTTTTCTGCTGGGCTTGTTCTTATATCTTCAACGGCGACCTTCTCTCCAGTATCATCTTTTATCTTGGCTTCTAATCGCTGATCTTCCATTTGTTCTTTTTTTACAATAACATCCGTTATTTTTGGTCTGTTATCAACCCCAACAAGCGGAAGTGTTTTGATTTGTTTATCGTCCGTTTGAAATGACATTTGAAGAAAAGAAATCGCAGAAGTAGGAATCAGTATACGAATGGCGTCCTCTGAAACCTCTTTAACCTTGCATTCTATGGCTGCATTTGCAACATTCAGAGAAATTAAATCTGTATAATTTCCCGTATTTGAAAAGTGCATATTTAAGGATTTGATAGAATTCTTTAATATTGCCGCATCTACATATTCACCCGTAACACCTATTACTTTGACCTCGATATCTCTGCCAACATTCCTTAGAGTTATTGTATCCCCATTCACAACCGTGCAAAAACTTACAAGCACAGATAATACAACACCCGTAAATTTTATCATCAATAAATATTCCTATTATTTACTAAAAACTTGCATAAACTTATGTGATTTTTATCAATTTACGATGACAAGCCTTAATTTGTGTATATTATTGTAAAAATCAGTCTTAACCAATCGCAATAGTTTAACATCCGCTGGCTTTATATCAACTAAAAAAAAGAAGGGGTGTTTACGCAAAGATGTGACACCCCTCTTTATCCCTATGACACGGACCTTGTTATTTTATGACTTTTACTTTTACGGTATCTTTAAGATTTTCATACCTAAATTTAACCTTCGCATTTCCTGTTTTGTTTTTTGCAGTAATTACAAAGAACGCCTCACCATTGACGTCAGTAGTTGCACTTCGTGGTGATATAGATATACGCTTCCGATCGGACTTATTAATCTTAGCTGTAACCACCTCCCCTTCTTCTGGTAGACACCCTTCAATTGGTGTCAAAGTTACTTTCACTTCACCATCCTCCCCACTTTTGAGAACCAGCTCACTCGGTGATGCCAATATGGACTCATTCTCGCATCCAGTTGGCGTGGGCATTGGTGTCGGCGAAGATGTTGGTATTGGTGTAGCTGTTGGCGGTAGTGTTGGTGTTACAGAAGGTGTTGGTGTTACAGAAGGTGTTGGTGTTGGTGTTGCAGTACCGATACTTACTTGCTTAGTAATCGTATAAATGTAATCACCATCGCGTGAACCATCCCCATTTGCTTCATTCCCTGCTGCATAGAATGTTACTGGGTTCTGCACTTCAGAAGAGGGCGCAGTCCATTTTGTATTCCAACTAGCATTCCCAGATTGACTGCTGCCAGCAGAGGTATGTTCTATGTAATTTCCGTCACTGCTGGTCTGTGTCTGGTTATCAACAGTATTGAACGTACCGGCATATTTATTGTTTGCATCCAGCGCAGAAAGTTCAAAGCCGTGTTTAAGGGTATTTGAATTACTAAAAGATACGGTTACACTTAAAGTCTCACCCAATATATAACTACTGGGTGCGGAAATCGAAAATTTAGCGCTTCCTGAATTGAGGACAAATGAATTATGACAGCCTGTATCATTGCATGTTTTGAAATTATCTGCTGGCGAACCAGTACGTCCAAATGGTGGACCACTTGAATATGAAAACACCGCACTTGTATATACGCCCATAGTACATAGTACAAAAGCAAAACAAGTAACAATTTTAAAATAATTCCTCATAAATTTTATCTATTCAATATTTTTCATAAAGACACCGACAACCCTGAATTATACAGGTTAACATTTTAAAATCATTAACATCTATTTTATGACAATACCATTTCATAAATATCTAAATCCGGCAAATTTACAGCTTGTGAAGCCTATTGGCGCATATAGTATAAACTAAATGCAGTTGTCAATGTGATTTATTGAAAACCATACGCATTAATACACACAATAAAATAATTCTTCATCCTTTCGATAATATCGTTCGAATGTATATAAACTTTAATGGCATTTAACCGAACGCAACTAATAAAAAACCTCCCGTAAGTTTAATTCTCACGGGAGGTCGTGTTAGGTTTTACACAATTCAATTAATGCTCCAAAGGGTTATATGGTTTACCTTTTACAGGAGCCTCTGGCTGTGCAACCTTCTCTTTGCTTCTTACATCAAAAATAGTCAGAGCACCCATAGGATATTTACCAGTTGATACCATCCCGCGAAGATTGTGGTCATGCATGATTGTTATACCAGCGCCGAAATTACAAGACAAACATTTCCTTTGACTCGCAAAGTGAGGAATCTTCACCAATACGTCAATTCTCTCACCACTTGCTATGCAAAGAGTATCTTTATCATAACTGCTCTTTAATTTCCTGCCATCAAGCGCAATCACTTCCATGTGGTATCCGTGCGGATGAAGCGCAAAGACATGATCAGCGCCAATAGCCATAAGGCGCAACAAAACAGTCTCATCCTCATAGGCAACAATCCTTGAACGCGGATCGTTTATTACAGAACGGGGGTTGTAAAGATTATCAGTAAACGTCCTGCCGTTGATCAGGTAATAATCAGCCTTCCAGTCCTGTATGCCATGGACAACTCCGGTTTCCTGCAACTGTTCGTTTGCCGTGGAAGACAACTCGCTTACAAATAATGTATAATCACGGTCGTATTTATAGCCATAAGCCGTCTTTGTCCTGTCCTGATGAATAATAATAGGGAAATACATTCCAGCAAGAATATGGTTGAAACTGTCCACATGGCAATGACCCATAAAAGAGCCTTCATACTGTGGCAACAGTTCGTAGGTAAAAGACGTATGTTCCAAAACAGGGTCCACAGGCAAAGAAGGAACACCATCAACTGATGGAGTTAAATCCAGACCGTGAAAATGTATTGTATGCGCAACATGATTAATTCCTGAGTGTTCACCAGCACAATGCATACCCGTATTATGCAATGTAATCCGAGCCTTCTCGCCAACAAAAAGATGAATCGGATCAGCTGGCACTTTAACGGGTTCCAATAGTTGCTCGACCTGTTCCTTTGTAGTTACTTCTCCCACGTTCTTAAAGCTGCCCTTGGCATGAGTATAGCCAAAGACCCACACCATCTCACCGTTAGCCATCTCCTGATACCCATCCGTAGTGTAAAGGTGAAACTCCCAAACGCCATCCTTGCCGCGATCTCCTATAATATCACCATTCGTTACATTTCTTAAATCCTGATCTTCTTGATTCAGACTCCAAGCCTCAGATTGTTTTACCTCTTCCCCAAAAACTTTAGGCATAGCGGCGCATGTTGAAATACCTAATGCCATCACTACAGTCGTCCATCCCATAAACTTCAATGCGTTCATAATTTCCTTTCTCCTCTCCTTAAATGTAATTATTACTATCTAACAATTGATAGTATTATAAAACAAAATCAATATCTGTCAAGAATTTTTTTATAGAATGGAAAAATATGCTTAACAATTTCTTCGTTACGCAGACAAGATGCAGCTATGTGTTAAGTACACAAAGGCAAGCAAAATTAGGTAAGGTGGATTAAGGTATTAAACAATTAAAGGGGGAAAAATAATTATAGTGTTTACATAAATTGCTGTTTAAACACGACCAGAAAGTAAACAGGAGCAATAAAAGACAGGTGTAAAGTTTTGGTTTGATTATTAGCATTAGCAAAAAATAGTGTTTTCACCAATAACCACACCTAAACAAACCTTAACTAATAAAACAAAAAACCAGTCGTTGCTATGTTAATTTACAAAAACTTAAACAGCACCTGATCCCGATATTAAAGGACTAAAAATAAGTTGGGCATGGACAAACGATCCCTGTTTAAAGCATACAGGGGATAAGGCTTGCCCATGCCACTTTTAATAGTTAATTAGTGCCATTAGCCAACCCAGCCTATAAATCTTAGAAAAAACAAATTACAGAAGATTGTTTTCCTGAAACTTTTGTTTTTACCACTTTTAAGATCTGGTTTTACAAATACAATAGAATCGTTCTCCATGTCTAAAAAACATTTTCGGTTAATATCACCTTTTACTCAACAGATCATTGTGACGAATTAGCTTTTTGCGTTGATATCATCGCTGGTGTTTGTGTCACGGACTGAATCAAATTAATATTCTTAACCTGAACCGGGGTATGTCTATCCCTTGGTGAATCATCTCCTAATTGACCAAACCCATTTAATCCCCAAGCCCAAACTGTACCATCCGACTTCAGAGCAAGGCTGTGTGAGTTCCCAGTAGCAATAGCAATAACACCTCCGAGATTACTTACCTGTACAGGAGTGTTTCTATCCTCCTCTGTCCCATCTCCTAATTGAGCATAGAAATTTGATCCCCAAGCACAGACTGTACCATCAGACTTAAGGGCAAGGTTGTGATTCCCTTTACAAGAAATGGCAATAACACCACTGAGTCCACTCACTCGTACAGGAGTATTTCTATTTATGGTTGTCCCCTCTCCCAGCTGACCATAACAATTCAACCCCCACGCCCAGACCGTACCATCTGATTTCAGGGCAAGGTTGTGACGGTACCCGCTGGCAACGGCAATTACACTGCTGAGTCTATTTACCTTGACGGGAGTTCTTCTATTTACATTTGTCCTATCTCCCAAAGTACCTTCATTGTTATATCCCCACGCCCAAACTGTCCCATTAGACTTCAGCGCAAGGCTATGAAATCCCCCACCAGCAATGGCAACAACACCTTTGAACTTATATATCTGCACAGGTATGTTTCTATTCGTAGTTGTATTATCTCCCAATTGGCCATTTTTGTTATTCCCCCAAGTCCAGACAGTACCATTTGACTTCAATGCAATGCCATGTGAGTTTCCTCCAGCAATAGCAATGACGTCTTTAAGTCCCTGCGTCTGTACAGGAAAATATTTTTTCTTAGTTGTTCCATCACCCAATTGACCGTCTGAATTATTCCCCCAAACCCAAACCGTACCATCCGATTTCAAGACAAGACTGTTTGTGCTTTCGCCAGCAATAGCAATAACCTCTTTTAACCCAAGCACCTCCACTGGAATTCTTCTGTTTATAGTTTCCCTATCTCCCAATTGGCCGTCTGAATTATTTCCCCAAGCCCAAACCGTACCGTCAGATTTTAGAGCAAGACTATGATACTCTCCCGCAGAAATCTGAGGAGTTGCCGATGCGAAAGATATCCCATTAGCCATTAATAACAGTGAAAATAAAATTGCTATTAACCAAAAATTACTTACTTTGCCATTGACATGGACAAAAGACATGTTTCTCATAACTCTATAGACTCCCTTTTATAAAAGAATATATCAACCTTAATGAAAGACATAACCTTATAAGATGTTTTAACTGGTAAATACTAATTCTTAGATTTCTTGTGTTATACATTTTCCATAATCTTTCCACCTCCCTTTTTAGAAACATACTCTTGCATAGACAACAATGTTTTCTAACAAATTATTCGTGTTTTTTTGTTCCCGAGCATTCGTACCCTTCTTCTAAGCAAATTTGACAACTATCTCATTTAACAATTTATCACAGCCACAAACAACCAGTTTTTAGCATAACCGATCGTTGATTTAAACAATATTTATAATAACATCACAAAGATTTGTCAATATTTCTAAACACTACAAATATAATAAGAAATATTAGCTCTCCTTCCCTTTGCTTTGCCAATAAAACGCTTGACACTTTTATTCAAGATTCGTTATTATAGTTACTCTTCAATAAACACATATTTTATAGAAAGGATGCAGGTTTGAGTAGCAACGTAAGAGTTCGTTTTGCACCAAGTCCTACGGGTTATCTCCATATAGGAGGAGCAAGGACAGCCCTGTTTAACTGGCTTTTTGCAAGATACAACAAAGGTGTTTTTTTATTGCGCATAGAAGACACTGATCAACAACGCTCTACCGAAGAAGCCACGCAAGCCATTCTCGATAGTATGAAATGGCTGGGTTTAGACTGGGATGAAGGTCCGTATTTCCAGAGCCAACGACTCGCCATATATAAGCAATACGCAGAAAAACTAATAGAACAAGGAAAGGCTTTTTACGACACCGATGCGGAAGGACGCAAGGCTATTCGCTTCAAGATGCAGGATGGAATAACAGAAATTAACGACCTCATTCATGGCACAATTACGTTTGATGCATCCCTTATCGAAGATTTTGTCATTCTCAAGGCCGACGGATTCCCAACCTATAATTTTGCCTGTGTGGTGGATGATGCAGATATGGGGATTACACATATTATTCGAGGTGACGACCACATATCAAACACCCCCAAACAAATTGCCCTTTATAAAGCCTTTGGATTTAAAATGCCAGAATTCGCTCATATCCCAATGATACTTGGGGAAGACGGTTCGCGGTTAAGCAAACGTCACGGGGCAACCTCTGTTACAGAATATCGGGATAGGGGTTACTTGCCTCATGCCCTGGTAAATTTTCTTGCTCTTCTGGGATGGTCACCCGGAAATGACCAGGAAATCATATCAATTACTGAAATGATTGAGAAGTTTACCTTGAAACGTGTAAATAAAACCAGCGCGCAATTTAACAATATAAAACTGGACTGGATGAACGGTCAGTATATTAAAAGTACACCTGTTGAACAACTTACTATTGATACCAAGAGATTTTTTGAAAAATCCGGTATTGATATGACAAATATTCCACAAGCATGGCTAACCAACCTTGTGATGTTATACCATGAACGGTTCAAAACATTTCAGGATTTACTGGATCAGACAAGGTTTTTATTTACCGATGCTATTGAATATGATCGGGCTGCCGTAGATAAATTCCTCAAGAAAGAAGGAGTTGTTGAATTATTAAAAGAGGTATACTCAGCAATTTCTTTAGTGGATAATTTTGACAAGAAAAACATGGAAGACTCTCTGCGGGCTTTAACAGTTAAAATTGACGTTAGTTTTTCCAGGCTTGCCCAGCCGCTGAGGGTCTCTATTACAGGGAAAAGCGTAAGTGCCGGTATTTTTGAAACGATGGAGCTACTGGGAAAAGAAAAGGCGCTGAAACGGCTTGGTTATACCATTCAAAATCTTTGCGAAATATCTGAAACAATTAAACTGTAAGAGGTCAGCAGCACAACAAAACATCAGACTGGCTAAAAAGCATTTGAAACCCCAGATTGCACATAATTTTATAACTGCCGTGGAATCTGTGGTTTCACACCTCAGCGAACTAGCATGAATGCAAGACTCTTTGTTGCGGTCGAAATTAACGAAGAAACTCGAAAAAAATTAGCAGAGTTTCAGAGCAATCTTAAAAAAGCGGGCGCGGACATTAGTTGGGTAGCCCCCGAAAATATTCATATTACCCTTAAATTTATTGGCTATATTGACGAAGGGAAATTAGATACCGTAACGGATATAATTAAAAATTCTGTCACTCATATAAACCCATTTGATCTCAGTTGCGTTGGAGCGGGGGTTTTCCCCACGCAAAAAAATCCACGAGTTATTTTTGCACAAGTATTAGATACAGATGGAGCTTTAGCAAAAATACACGAAAGATTGGACAATCAATTAGTGGCATTAGGTGTTGCACACGAAGAACGCAAATTTGAAGTGCACATCACTGTAGGACGTATAAAGACCCGCAGAAACGTTTGGAAACTTATGGAAAGTATGAATTCTTACAGCGGGTTTAAATTTGGCTCGGAACATATTACGCAGGTTGTTTTGATGAAAAGCGAACTTTCACCGCAAGGACCTGCTTATACAAAATTACATAGCATTGATTTTATTTAATAACCCAACAACCTTTTTATATGGGTGAATTATGATATCGAAACCAGAAGATCCCAATAAGGAAAAACGACAACAAGCCTTAGAAAGAGCAGTATCACAAATCGAGAAGCAATATGGCAAAGGGACAATTATGAAGCTAGGCGGCGAGACCCGGCTAGACGTCCCCACAATTTCAACTGGGGCATTATCTCTGGACATTGCGCTCGGTGTGGGAGGCATCCCGAGGGGAAGGGTCATTGAAATATTTGGTCCTGAATCTTCTGGTAAGACTACCCTGACTCTTCATATTATTGCTAACGCACAAAAAGGGGGTGGTATGGCAGCCTTTATTGATGCTGAACATGCTTTAGATCCCGATTACGCAAAGAAATTAGGGGTAGACCTAAACAATCTTATGGTCAATCAACCCGATACTGGTGAGCAGGCGCTTGAGATTGCGGAATTACTGGTAAGAAGCAATGCCGTTGATGTAGTTGCAATCGATTCCGTTGCGGCGCTCGTTCCTCGCGCAGAAATTGAGGGAGAGATGGGCGATTCACATATGGGGCTACAAGCACGGTTGATGTCTCAGGCATTACGTAAGTTAACGGGCTGCATATCAAAATCCCAGACAACCGTTATTTTCATAAATCAAATCAGAGAAAAAATCGGCGTGATGTACGGCGGAAACCCAGAAACAACACCAGGCGGCAGGGCGCTAAAATTTTACTCATCCGTACGTATAGACATACGAAGGATTGGCACTATAAAAGACGGTGACATAGCGATTGGAAACAGAGTCCGCGCTACCATTGCTAAAAATAAGGTTGCAGCGCCATTTAAGAAGGCTGAATTTGACATCTTATATAACACAGGCATATCCCGCGCCGGCGATATTATTGACCTTGGAGTAGAACACCAGATTATTGATAAGTCTGGCACCTGGTTTTCTTACGGTGAACTTCGATTAGGACAAGGCAGGGAGAATTCCAGACAGTTTATCGAGGGAAAACCTGAACTAATGAAGGAAATTGAACAGGCTGTACTTAAAAAAATAAAACCAGTATTGATTACAGAAAAAGCGGCTGAAAAGGTATCTGAAAAAACTAAGGCAGAATCCATACCTAAGAAAACTGAAAAATAAATACAATTATGAAGACAAACGAGATTCGTAATAAATTTCTAAAATTTTTCGAAAAGAAATCCCACGTAATTTGGCCTAGCGACTCATTAGTGCCACAAAATGATCCCACGCTTCTTTTTACAGGCGCAGGAATGAATCAATTCAAGGACATGTTTCTGGGCAAGGGGAATCTAAATTTTAAGAAGGCGACCACGTGTCAGAAATGTATCCGCACAGGTGATATTGATAATGTGGGCAGGACTGCATCCCATCATACATTTTTTGAAATGCTCGGAAATTTTTCATTTGGTGATTATTTTAAGAAAGAAACTATTGAATGGGCTTGGGAATTCATGGTGCAGGAATTAAAAATTTCAAAGGAACGCCTGAGTGTAAGCGTTTATAAAGACGATCAGGAGTCGTACGAAATTTGGGAAAAACACATCGGTGTACCTAAGTCAAAGATTTACCTGTACGGCGAAAAAGACAACTTCTGGCCCTCAAACGCACCCACACATGGCCCTAACGGACCCTGTGGCCCATGCTCTGAGATATTTTTTGATCAGGGCGAAGAAATCGGCTGTGGGCGAAAGGAATGCGAACCAGCTTGCGACTGCGACCGATATGTAGAGATATGGAATCTTGTGTTTACGCAATACGACCGCAAAGAGGGGGGCAGGCTGGAACCGTTACCACATAAAAATGTAGATACTGGCATGGGGTTGGAAAGGATGACCCGCGTTATGCAGGGAGTCCAAACCAACTTTGACATTGATATTTTCCGTCCCATCATCAAAAGTATAGAAGAAATCTCAAGCTTAAAATACAACGGAAAATTAGAACATGCCGTACTCATGCGCCGCATCGCTGATCATACCAAGGCATGTGTGTTCTGTATTTCAGATGGAGTCTTGCCCAGCAATGAAGGGCGTGGATATGTTGAGAGACGTCTCTTGAGACGTGCCATCCGCGATGGCGCTCAATTAGGAGTGAATGATAGCTTTTTATACAAGCTGGTACCTATTGTAAGCGATGTGATGCAAGAATATTATCCCGATATTAAGCAACGCAGAGAAAACATCGCAAGGATTGTAAAAAGCGAGGAAGAGAAATTTCACGAAACACTCGAACTGGGCACACGCATGCTTGAAGAATTAATGGAAGCCATGCAAAAAAATAAACAGAAAATCCTTACAGGCCGGGAAGCCTTTAAATTATATGATACATACGGTTTCCCTTTAGACATAACTGAATCAATACTCAACGAAAAAGGATTTACGGTTGACAAGGATGGATTTGAAAAAGAACTCAATAAACAACGGTTACAGGCAAAATCGTCCTCGCAAATGACAGGACAGGTATTTGATACAGGGCCACTTAGTAAGATTAAAGACATTTCCAAAGGCACAAAATTTTTAGGCTACGAGAAATGCGCGTGCGAAGGCAAGGTAATTGCTATTATACAGGGTGATCAGCTTGTGGATACGGCAAAGGCTGGGAGTGAAGTCACAGTAGTTTTAGACCAAACATCCTTCTATGGTGAATCAGGCGGACAGATTGGCGACACGGGCATGCTGGAATCGAATGGCAATCAAGTCCAGATCACAGATACGAAAAAAAATAATGACTTTATCCTCCATTTAGGCAAGGTGGTAAAAGGTGAACTCAAGAAGGAAAGCGTGATTAACGCAAAGGTTGACATACAACGCAGACACTCTATCAGGCAGAATCATTCAGCAACGCACATTCTCCATTACGCGCTAAGAAGAGTTATTGGTCAGCATGCAGAACAGGCAGGCTCACTTGTAACACCCGATCGCTTGCGTTTCGATTTTCATCATTTCTCCAGTTTAACAAATGAGGAAATAACACGAATTGAAGACCTGGTCAACGAAAGAATTTTGGAAAATATGCCTGTTTTAGCAAAAGAATCAACTATCAATGAAGCAAGAAATGCTGGCGCTATCGCTCTATTTGGAGAAAAATACGGAGATAGAGTCAGAGTAATCTCCATTGGTGATTACAGTAAAGAACTGTGTGGCGGAACGCATGTAAACAACTCCGGAGAGATTGGATTGTTAAGGATCGTTGATGAATCGTCCATTGCCGCTGGAGTCAGGCGTATTGAGGCAATAACGGGTATGGAGGCACTAAATAGGTCCAGAGAGAAAGAACAAATTATCCATGAGATGTGTGACATACTAAACACCTCAGAAAACAAAATGATTACAAAAACACAGGAAGTCTTACATGAATTAAAAAATCTACAAAAAGAGGTGCATAAGTTAAAACAAAAGGATTTGGGTGATAAAGCAGGTTCTTTTATAGAAAACGCCAAAGAGGTTTCTGGTGTAAAAATTATTACAAAAAAAGTAGAAAATGCATCCGTGGAAGATCTGAGAAAAACCGTTGACTTATTAATGAAATCCGGCGGCGAAATGGCAATTGTACTTGGAACCACCCAAAATGAACGGGCAACAATAATCGTTGCCTTAAGCCCAACCATAGTAAAACGCGGTTTACATGCTGGAAATATTTCAAAAGAGGTGGCTAAAATAATTGGCGGTGGCGGCGGCGGCAGACCTGATATGGCGCAGGCAGGCGGCCAATTGGTAGATAAGCTTGACGAAGCGCTTAATTCCGCCGCAGAATTATTAAGCAAAAAAATATCGCAAAGTAACACTTAATTCGGTTTATACTTACAACAACTTTGCTTTATATCATTTCATTCTTGCGCCAGTTCGATTTATCAATTAGGCTGCCTTCGGCAGCGACTTTTAAGCTCTCCTCTAAAAAGAGGGGTCGGGTGTGTGTAAGTATGCCTTTATAACACACCCCTTAATCCCCTCTTGCTAGAGGGGAAACTAAGTACCTGATTGAAATTCCTAAACGTTAAACTAGATTCATTCATGAGAAAGGGGGACCATCACTCAAATACGCCACCAATGCATCGGGTTCATGGATAACAACCACACTGGATAGCGGTGGGGGTGGATTTGTAGGTTTCATGAACTCCATAGCGCTCGACAAATTTGGCAAATTACATATTTGTTATACAGACGATAGTAACGGAGACATAAAGTATGCTGTAAGCATAAATCAATCAACACCAATACCCGTGACAATGGAGGCTTCTCCTGCGGAACTTATAATAAGGGAATATGAAGAAGTTAGAGTGTATATAACAGTAAAAGGGGATGATAATAACCCTGTACAAGGAGACATTGTAAAAGCACGTATTAAAAATGATGGAGACAAATTGATTAAAGCATACTCAAAAGAACAGACAACAGATGTGTATGGTCAAGCAGTATTTACCTTCTACGCAAAGAAAGAAGGCAAAACAAGCGTCACATTTAAGGATGAAAGCCTGAGTATAAAGGTACCGGTTACGGTAATAGAATAAAAATTATCCAGGACAGACGAACTATCAATATTTTAAACTCAACGACAATTAGGCTTTAATTTCCAAACCATTTATTTTCACTTGACAATAACACAATATGACTATAGAATTTCTGTCTTAAATAGTTAATTTATGGACACATTTCATATGAAGCAGAAGTAAATCGTTAAATTACTGTATCTTTACATTATTACGAAGTACTGGGAAAGCTGACGTATCCGGGTTATCCTTATTCCTCAGTTCTCCCTGTACTTCTTTTTTTTACAAGTTCGTTTGATAGTTTTTTTTAAAGAGGTGATAAATGCCTAATCCAAAGAGAAGGTTTTCAAATTCAAGAACACGCAAAAGACGTACGCACGACAAATTAACGCCTCCCATTATTCCACTTTCAGAAAACATAGAAAAGGGGGCTGGCGTACGTTCAAAACGCTATATTTGCTCACATTGCAAACAGGTGAATCAACCACACACCGTTTGTCACAACTGCGGCTATTACCGAGGTAAACAGGTTATAACTGTTGAAAGGTGAGTTTATGAGAGTTGCGGTAGACGCAATGGGTGGGGATAAAGCCCCTCACGAAATTGTTAAGGGGTCAGTACAAGCTGCTCAACAATTTCCAGACAAAGAAATTGTTTTGGTCGGTGATGAAAAAGCACTTCAACACGAACTAAACGCTTATGGAACAACCCCGAAGAACATAACCATCTATCACGCATCTCAGGTAGTTGGAATGGACGATCCCGCAACCTATTCCATACGTCAAAAAACTAATTCATCAATTACACATAGTGTCAAATTAGTGGCAAATGGAGAGGCATCCGCTATTGTTAGTGCAGGACACACCGGCGCTACTGTAGCAGCAGCAACATTGCACTTAAAAACTCTAAAAGGAGTTAGACGTCCCGGTATTGCAATTACGCTTCCCACACAGCATGGAATCTGTTTAATTATTGATGTAGGGGCAAATATCGCATGCAAACCAATACACCTCTTCCAATATGGTGTTATGGCAGCAGTATTCGGTAAATATATTTACGGTATAAAAAATCCAAGAATAGGCCTTCTAAATATCGGTGAGGAAAGTGCGAAAGGAAACGACCTTGTAAAAGAAACGTTTACACTCCTTTCCAATTCTCATTTAAATTTTGTTGGTAATGTTGAGGGTCGTGAAATATTCGACAATAAAGCAGACGCAGTTGTTTGCGAGGGCTTTGTAGGAAACGTAATGCTGAAATTTGCAGAAGGACTTGCCATAAACCTCCTATCAACAATAAAAGCAGAGGCTATGAAGAGTTTTTGGTCAAAACTAGGACTGGGCTTGTGTAAACCAGCAATGGAAAAGTTAAGGGCTAAAATGGACTTTTCAGAATATGGAGGCGCCCCGCTGTTGGGAGTTAATGGTGTTTGTATTATAGGTCATGGCAGATCTGATTCCAAGGCTATACAAAATGCAATAAAACTTGCATTGCAGTTATCAAAAAACGAAGTCAATGAGCATATTATTTCTGAAGTGGAAAAAACAAATGCACTCACGGCAGACATTGCTTAAACGATTGGCCGTCTATTAATATCCACAGGGTAATTAAAATTCACATGCAAGAAGAAGAAAAAGTGTCCATTACAGGTATCGGATCCTACCTGCCACGCAAGATTTTAACAAACTACGATCTGGAAAAAATGATTGATACAACAAATGATTGGATCATTCAGCGGACAGGTATTAAAGAAAGGCGTATTACTGAAAACGGTGTAACAACGTCCGATCTTGCCACAAAGGCTTCATTAAAGGCAATGAAAGACGCCAAAGTTTCACCAAAAGATTTGGACATGATTATTACCTCGACAATTACACCAGACCATTTTTTCCCTTCAACCTCATGTTACATACAACAAAAAATAGGGGCAACTAGGGCAAGCGCCTTTGATATACTGGCAGCATGTGCTGGATTTATATATGCAATATCAATTGGACAAAGCTTTGTAAGCTCAGGAGCAGCAAAAACAGTCCTTGTTGTAGGAGCTGAGTGTTTATCAAAGATCACTGATTATAAAGATCGCACAACCTGCGTATTGTTCGGAGACGGCGCCGGTGCTGTCATTTTACAAAAAAGTGAAAAAAAACACCAAATTCTTTATACGAATTTAGCTGCTGACGGATCTCAGGCAGATGTGCTTATTATGCCCGGGGGTGGAGCAAGGAATCCCGCCTCTTTAGAATCTGTTCAAAAGCGAATGCATTATATTCAATTTAAAGGCAAAGAAGTTTTCAAATTAGCAATCAATAATATAACGAAATTGATAATTGAAACAGCCAAAAAAAACAATCTTAAACCTAAGGATATCGATTTAATCATTCCACACCAAAGCAATCTAAGAATCATTGAAGCAACCATGCAAAAACTCGGATTGCCGATGGAAAAGGCATTCGTGAATATTGATAAATATGGAAATACATCTTCCGCCTCCATTCCAATTGCAATTGATGAGGCACGAAAGGCAGGGCGACTCCGCAAAGGAAATATTGTCATGCTGGTAGCATTTGGAGGAGGTTTGACGTGGGGGTCTTCACTTATTAGATGGTAGAAAATTTGCGAAAGACGGCTTTTCTATTTCCCGGTCAGGGAAGTCAATACACTGGCATGGGTAAGGATTTTTACGAACATTTCAAAGAAGCCCGTGAAGTCTTTGACCAGGCCAATGAAATCTTAGGTTTCGACTTAGCCGAACTTTGTTTTAACGGAAAACAGGAGGAATTAAACAAAACCTCTATTTGTCAGTCTGCTATACTTGTGACCAGTATAGCCATATTGGAAGTATTGAAAAAAAAATCTTTGAACTGGACAGACACGTGTCGTGCTGCTGCAGGGCTTAGTCTGGGAGAATACACAGCCCACGTATCCGCAGGTTCCATTGCCTTCAAGGATGCTGTAAGGCTGGTATACAAACGGGGTGTGTTTATGCAAGCGGCTTGCGACTCAAAACCAGGAGGAATGGTTTCCATAGTCGGATTAGAGGATGAAAAAGTAGAACAGATTTGTACAGAAATGCAGTCTCTTGGAATTATTTGCGCCGCAAATTACAATAGCCCTGGACAGGTAGTTATTTCTGGTGAAAAAACACTTTTAGAAAAAGCTTCCACTCTGGCTAAGGAACGAGGAGCAAAAATGGTTGTCCCTTTGAAGGTAGATGGAGCATTTCATTCATATTTAATGAACCCGGCCAGCGTTAAGCTTTCAAAGGAACTTGAAACAACACCTATTTCAAAATCCAATATTCCAATCGTGGCAAATATCAGCGCTAGATATGTAACGGAACCAGACGAGATAAAAACATCTCTGGCAAAACAGTTAAACAGCCCTGTGCGGTGGCATCAATCTATTTGTATGCTGATTCGAGACGGATTTGATAAGTTTTATGAGATCGGACCGGGCAAATCTTTATCAGGACTTATGAAAAGAATTGACCCTACTCAGGAAATAAAAAATATTGACACAACAGAAACGCTTAGAAATTTGATAAAATCTAATTAATTTTAGTAATAAGGAGGTAAAACAGTGTCAGCAATTGAAGATAAGGTTAAGGCAATCATTACCAAGCAATTAGGCATAAAAGCCGAACAGATTACAAAAGAAACATCTTTTATCAATGATCTCGGAGCGGATTCCCTGGATACTGTTGAACTGATAATGGAATTTGAAGACGCCTTTGACATGAATATCCCTGACGAAGACGCCGAGAAGATACGAACTGTTGGAGACGCTATTAAATACATTGAGGAACACAAATAAATGCAGGAGCAGCGTCGAAGGGTCGTTATTACTGGTGTCGGAGCAATCACATCTTTAGGTCAAGAGAAAAAACAAATCTGGTCGGCTTTATGTGAAGGAAAGAGCGGGATAAAACCAATCACTTCTTTTGATACCTCAGGTTTTGATGTACACTTTGGAGGGGAAGCCGGCGATTTCGATCCCACCCAATGGTTCGATGTTAAAGAAGTACGCCGTCTGGATCGGTTTAGTCAGTTTGCTTTAGCCGCATCCATTTTAGCTGTAAAAGATGCTGAACTGAAATTAGACGCCTTTGACAGAACAAGGATTGGAGTTGTGCTTGGTTCAGGCATGGGCGGCATGTTAGAACTTGAAACACAACACAAAATTCTTTTGAATAAGGGACCATCAAGAGTATCACCTCTTATGGTTCCCAAATTAATGATTAACGCCGCTCCGGCACAAGTAGCGATACGATTCGGCTTAAAGGGTCCCAACTACGCACTGGTAACGGCATGTACTACCGGCGTCAATGCCATAGGAGAAGCAGTCCGTATTATCCAAAGGAAAGATGCTGATATTATGATTACAGGAAGCTCGGAAGCCGTAATCACTCCTTTAGGACTCAGTGGGTTTAACGCAATGAAAGCCCTTTCTACCCGCAATGACGCCCCGCAAAAAGCCAGTCGTCCTTTTGATAAAGACAGAGATGGCTTTGTAATTTCAGAAGGATCAGGCGTTGTTGTACTTGAAGAATTTAAAGCTGCAAAAAAAAGAGGGGCTAATATCTATGCAGAAATAATCGGCTATGGGCTCAATGAAGACGCATACCATATCGCTTCGCCTGAGCTTGACGGCGAGGGTGCAGCGCGTTGTATGACAAGCGCATTGAAAGACGCCAGGTGCAATCCAGAAGAGATTGATTATATCAACGCACATGCCACATCAACTCCTATTGGTGACAATATCGAAGCAAAGGCAATAAAGAAGATTTTTGGGTATCACGCTCCAAAAACTCCCGTCAGTTCTACAAAATCTATGCTGGGACATCAACTTGGAGCTGCTGGAAGCGTTGAAGTTATTATCTGTGCTTTTGTAATTAAAGAAGGAATTATTCCACCAACCATTAATTATGAAACACCCGACCCTGAGTGTTCTGGACTGGATTTTGTTCCTAACATTGCACGAGAAAAAAAGGTCAAGAAGACACTCTCCAATTCCTTTGGCTTCGGAGGACATAATGCCTGCATTATCTTAGGTAAGCTGTAAATCTCATCTACTTAGCCCCCTGAGAAAAAAGAAGCAAAATTGATTTTATAATTTAAACTCCGAATCTCAAATTCCAAATTACAATACCTGAATTACCCAATCTACACCTTTCCTCACCGTACAAAAGTATTAAGACACTAATGTGAAGTTTTCATAAATTTCTTAATGACATTATACATTTCCGGTAATTTTTTGATTATTACCTGAATACGCTTTTCTTCATTGATCGGTTTGGCAGGAGAGCCCCAGGCGATCGAACCGGGCTCAAGGCTTTTGTAAACATTTGAA
>Ga0209212_1002139_pt1 | contig 29204 bp, 16 predicted proteins | sample RifGroC2_FD_183996 | JGI IMG/M metagenome (GOLD analysis project Ga0209212, IMG submission 183996) | Groundwater microbial communities from Rifle, Colorado, USA - Groundwater C2 (SPAdes) (version 2) | ecosystem: Environmental > Aquatic > Deep subsurface > Groundwater | place: Rifle, Colorado... | reverse complement strand
AAGGCGGGGGGAAACCGCGCAACGGTTTCCATCTTCCAGGGTGAGCAGGGCAGCATCCCGGCCACCCCCGACTTCACATCTCGCGGCTCTATTCCCAAAGTCAACCAGCAAATAAAAAAACAGGAAAGCTTTGGGCTTTCCTGTTTTTTATGCGCTTGCGCTGGTTATTTCTTGGTCAGGGCGTTCTTGACGGCTTCCATCAGGTCGTCCGTGTTGAAGGGCTTGGTGAGGAAGGCGGCTACCTGGGAGAAGCGCTGGAACATGGTGCGCGAGGGTTCTAGGGCGGAGAGCACCACTATCGGCATCTTGCTCAGGTCCGGGTCCTCGGAGATCTGGGAGGCCAGGGAATAGCCGTCTATGCCGGGCAGCATCACGTCCAGCACCAGCAGGTCCGGCTTGTAGGAGCGCAAAGTGTCCAGCACTTCGCGGCCGTTGTCGCAAACTTTTACCTGATGCCCCAGCGTCTCGAGCGTATACTGCACCAGGCTCGAGATTTCGGGGTCGTCGTCAACTACCAGTATTTTATTGCCCATAGTAGAGTAAATTTAACACATTAGCTTCTAATTGTAAAGCCGGAATTTGCCGGCCGCGTCGCGGAACGGCGCGTTACTTTTTTCGAAGGCCGCTATGATGCCGGCGGGCTTTTCACCCGCCTCCAGCAGGCGGTAGAACTCCCCCGTACCGGTCATTTTTCTGATCTCTTCGGGTTTCAGTTCGAAAGCCTTCTTATTGTATTTCCTCAGCCAGTAGGCGGCGTGGGTGAAAATATCCAGCGCCCGTACCGCGGCCTTGTCGGTGACCTCTATGGCGATGCCCTCGCAGAGCTTTCCCTCGTAAATATCTTTGGAGGGGGTAAGGAGCATTTTTGAGAACTTCACGCCGCGCAGGCCGGCCTTATTGAGCTTTTTTAATATCTTATCCGCCTTCATCCACGGCGCGCCGAACCAGAGGAAAGGCCGGTCCGTGCCGCGCCCCACCGCCACATTGGAGGCCTCGAAGCAGCCTAGGCCTGGGTACAGCACTTCCGCGTTGACGTTCCTTATATTAGGCGACGGGTTGGTCCAGACCACTCCGGTAGCATCAAAGAACAGGTCCCGCGTCCAGCCCTCCATCTTGATGACCATAAGGTTCAGCGGCAGGTTTAGGTTGGCTTTATGAAAAAGCGCCATCTCCCCGGCCGTAAAACCGTGGCGCGTCGGCACGGGAAAATAAGCCGTGAAAAAACTTATGCCCGGTTCCAGCACCGGGCCCTCCACCGCGCCGCCTACGGGGTTGGGCCTGTCCAGCACCATAAAAGGCAGGCCGGCTTTCGAGGCTTCCTCCATGGCGTAGCCCATGGTGGTAAGGTAGGTGTAGAAGCGCGCGCCTATGTCCTGTATGTCGAAGACCAGCACGTCCAGGTCTTTGAGCATTTCGGGCGTGGGGCGCTGCTTGTTCCTGCCGTAAAGGCTGTAGACCGGCACCCCGGTGACGGGGTCGGTGGAACTGTCGATATAGGCGCCGCCCTCCTCCGTGCCGCGGAACCCGTGCTCCGGAGAGAAGATGGCGGCCAGCTTGAAATTGCCGGCCTTGTGGAAAGCGTCAACGGCGTTTACTCCGTTCAGGTCTACGGAGGTGTGGTTGGTGATGACCCCTACACGCTTGCCGGCCAGCTGTTTAAAACCGTCCCGTTCAAGTACGTCCAGTCCCGTAAGCGTAAGCTGCGCCGCTGACGCGGCCGCGGCCAGTGAAAGGGACAAGAACGCCGCTAAGCCATTTATTTTCATTTGAGTTGGTTTTCCTTCAGCACCAGCAGGTACATCTGGCCGGGGTCCCAAAGCTTGAAGGCGAAAGTGGTGGCTTTTTTGCCGTTGCCGGCGTAGAAGTCCACACGGCCCGGGCCCTTGATGGCGCCGCCGGTGTCCTGGCAGAATACGAAGCGGCTGTCCGGCTTGCGGCCCAGCAGGTTGCCGTCGGCGTCCACGTCGGGTGCCTGCACCCGCATAAAGGCCAGGGTGCCCATGGGGACAAGGGCGTTATCTATAGCCACGGAACGCCAGCCGGTCAGCGGCAGGCCGTAGGTGCCGGTGGGGCCTTCCTCCGGGTCGGCCGGCTGTTCCAGTTTAAAAAATACGTAGCGCTTATTCAGGCTCAGTATCTCCTGTGTCCTGCCGGGATGCTCGTCGAGGTATTGCTGGCCCTTTTCGGGGCTTATGCCTTCCCGCGGCAGCGCGCCGGCCTCTATCATGGCCGTCAGCCAGCCTTTGAATTTGTGGCTGTTGGTGGCGGCGAAGTTGGCCTTTATCACCCTGCCGTCGGGCAGCTGCAGGCGGCCGGAGCCCTCGGTGTGCAGGTCCAGGATCTCCGAGCGTTTCTTGAACCAGGCCAGTTCGAGGCCTTTGCCTTCCAGGCCGCCTTTAAAGTCTATGTCCTCGCGGGTCATGTAAGGGACAAGCGCGCCATTCTTGAGGCGGCCGTTAAGTTTTTCGCCTTTGAACTTCTCGTTGAAGTCCTCGAGGTTTATGGAAACAAGATCGTCGGGCTTGGCGTAGATAGGGTATTTATAGTCCGCGGTGGGCTGCAGGCTGGCCTTTATGGTGGGCTCGTAGTAGGAGCTGAACACCACCGTGCCGGTGGAGTCGCGCCCGGCCATCTGGTAGATGTCGAAGCGCTCTTTCACCAGGCGGTCCAGGTCCTGGGCGGTGGGGGAGGACAGTATTATCCTTATGAATTCCTCATTGGTGTCGGCCAGTTCTTTGGGCGTGATCTTCCTGCTGCCAAAGGTATAAGCCGGGACGCCGTTCTTCAGGCCCTGGAAATAGGCGCGGTTGAGCAGGGCGGCTTTGAGCAGCGGCTTCAGGTCGTCGCTGTCGGCCAGCACCGGCTGGTTCTCGGGCGCGGTCAGATACATGGGCACGGCCTCGGGAGGTTTTACAGCCACCGCCGGGCAGGGAGGGCAGGCGGGGCAGCCGGTAGAGACGTCTTTTCTCGCACCGGTGGCGCAACCCGCTAAGACCAGCGCGAACATGACTAAGGTTACTCTCTTCATTATATATCTCCCGTGACTTTTCCGCCTGAAATCCGGCCGGCGGGGTTTTTTTGCCTCCCGGCCGGGCAGGGCGTCAGTTGGCGCTATTAAGCGGGCAGGTAACCACTATTACAGTTGACCTGGGTTACAGCCGGGGCTTTTTCATAGGGAAAAACGTCTCCGGCAGATTCAATTATCCCAAAAAAGCATTATTGACACAAGGAGGAATTTCTACTAAACTTCACCTATGAGGATAAAAATATATTCGTTCTTCCTTTTTATGCTGCTGCCGGGGGTGGTTCTGGCCGGTGAGGCCAAAATTCTCTCCATGAGCGGTACTGTGGAAGCCCGCCAGACCCGTGAGGGCCAGTGGGTTCCCGCTTCCGATAATATGGAGATCGCCGAAGGCGGCGCCATCCGCACCGGCGCCGACGGCGCGGCCGTGATGCTGCTGCCCAATAAGACCAAGGTGTGGATGAAAGAATCGTCCAACCTGGAGCTGGAACAGCGCCAGACCCTGGCCAGCCGCCTGGCCCTGGTGTTCGGCCGCATAAAAGTGCGCGTGCCTCACTTGATGCGCAGAGAAAAATTCGAAGTGCGCACCCCGGCCGCCGTCTGCGCCGTGCGCGGCACCGAATTCACCATGGGCACCAACGAAGAGGGCAAGATGGAACTGCAGGTGCTCTTCGGCGAGGTTAAACTTAAATTTGTGGTGCCTTCGGAAAAAGGCAAGTCCGAATTCAACATCCCCCAGGGCCAGGGCCTTAGCCTGGAAGAAAAAGGCAAACCGGCCAAGCCGGCCCTGTTGACCGCCGCCAAAGAGCGCGAAGCCATGGAGAACTGGAACCCCGGCGTTAAACCCGAGGACCGGCAGAGAGAGATGAAGCAGAAAGATAACGACCGCGCGCAGGTACGGGAGTTCGCCAAGGTCACCAACAATACCGACAATGCCGTAAAGGGCTTTGTGAACGTGGTGAAGGAATCCGACCTGGAAGCCGGTCGCACGCTTACGGACGTGCACGGCAACCTGGTGCGCGTGGACCAGCGCATGATGCGCCCCCATGCCGACGAAATACAGTTCTTCAACCTTGTGAAGCGCCCCACTTACGCTAATTATACGGCGGCCACAGCGGGCTTCGCCTATAACGGCGGCGCTGTAACGAACCGCCTGGACTACATGCAGATGACCATGAACTTCAGCAAGGATCTGCCCCAGCGCATGGAAGAATGGCCGAGCTTTTTCAGCGCCAACGACGTGAATGCTGAATGGGCCTCTTTTATACTGGCCAACCGCACCAACGCGGATGAAATATTCTTCATAGGTCAGGGCTACAAGTACGACGCCGCCCGCGACGAACTGGTTAATAACACCAACGTTGTGAACTACGCGACCCCTGTAGACCGCAATGTTATTCTTACAGGCGTGCTCAAGGACGAGACCGGTATGACTGCCATAGCCGGCTTGGCCCAGATTACTAACCTGAATATAAAAGACAACGTAGTTGCCGCCAACGGCAGCCTTAAGTATAGTGACAATACAAATGTGAACGGGGCCAACGGCAGCAATGTCGTGTGGGCCGTTCTTAATGACAATTCCGTCGCCTACTCCGAACCTGTTAACAGGCCGGACAATGCGCCGCTGGTGCAGTACCAGGCGGACATGTACAATGTCGGCAACACGGCAACCCATATCTGGTACGCTAAGGAGAATTATGTCATAAGCAACGGCGGCGGTATCCGGACTCCGGGGGATTTTACAAACTCCTCGTCCGATCCCTTCTCGCTGCTTAAGGATAATGCCCTTGAGACCGTTATGTATATAAAGAAGTCCAACGGCTTTGCCTTTGCCACTAGTGCCGATGCAAAACTGGATATCAGTTCCCAGGACTTCTTCGCATACAATGGCGGCGGTAACGGCGTAGGCACCAATATAGACGTGGTGTTCATACCGGACCTGATGGTCGCCGCGGTACAGCGCATGCTGCCCGCCATCACCAATCTTAAGGATTAAGGGACAAATAAATGAAAAGACTGATTCTGATCTTTTTGTCGCTTTTTTTAATAAAAGGCGTAGCGTTCGCGACCATTGACTGGGAATCCAAAGGGATGCAGATAGCCGGAGAAATAATAGCCAACCCGGCCGGTTTCTTCTACGACTTCCAGCAGGACCTGGAAGCCACCACCCCGCTGCCCCCTGGCAAGACCTTTGGTATACAGACGGGGCTGTTCCCTACCACCATCCCCATGACCTACACCAACGTGTCGGGCAAGTTCCGCCTGCACGGCGAGGGCCGCATAGCCCCGGGCGTGCCGCAGGTGGACCTGATAGGCGGCTACTGGGACATGTTGGCGGCCAAGATGGCCACCAAGGACTCCCAGACCATAGACAGCGCCAAGTTCGGCGGCTACTACATGGGCGCCATAGTAAGTTCCTCGGTGAGCCCGCGCGTACGCACCTTCTGGGGCTACAAGCACAGCGTGCTCAAGGCCAAGCTGGACTTCAAGCCCGGCGAAGAGCCCGACTTCCTGGGCACCAAGGTCAACAGCTTCGACACCGGCTTCAAGGACGACTTCTTGATAGCCGGCATAGAGACGCCGAAGGGCGTGAGCAAGCTGTGGAGCATACAGCTCAACTACGGCCTTAAGACCCAGACCTTCGCCAGCAAAGTGAGCTGGTACGGCAAGTACTTCGAACTGGGCCTTAATATCTACCCCGAGGGCGTGCTGGTGTTCCACCCGGTGTGGAACTTCCACCTTAACTTTTAAGGACTAAACGATGAAAAAATTAATTCTAAGCGCTTTTATAGCGGCAAGCCTGGCCGGGCGGTTGTGCGCGGCCGTGGCCGAGGATTCCAAGATCTTCACGCCCTTCTTCGACATGACCATGACCGAAGCGGCCTACCTGCCGAGCGAAGGCAATATCTTCAGCGGCGGCAATATGAACACCCAGGTGGGCCTGCTATCGAAGATAAGCACGAAGGACAGCATCTTCGGCCTGTATAACTTCAACTACTCTGGAGCGGGCTTCGCGCCGCAGGACTCCAAGCAGTTCACCGACCGGTCCATGGCGCATTCTTTCAACATAGAATACCGCCGCAGCCTGGGCGAGAAGTTCCGTATAAGGCCCGGCATCGCCTTCTCCCACGACTACTCCCGCTCCGGCGCCAACGAGGCCTGGAAGAACGGCCTGTATAACATGAACACTTCCGGGCTGCAGCTGGCCGGGGACTACATGTTCGACATGGACAAGAACGGCATAGTCTCGCTGACCTACCTGGCTAAAGCGGTCAAATTCCCCAACTATACCGACCTGCTGCGCGAGTTCATGGACCCGGCCAACACCGCCGCTGCCAACGGCGGCCTGCAGGACCAGACACTGAAGCAGGTGAGCCTCCGTTCCAACTGGAACAACTTCTTCGGCGGCCTGACCTACACCCAGCAGGACTACAAGAACCAGAAGGTTGTGGCCAATACCGGTATCTACGGCGATACCAAGCAGAAGGACAAGACCACCGCCATGGATTTCGGTTTCCATCACAAGCTGTGGATCTTCGAGATCTACCCCATGGCCTCCTATACCATGCACCGCTCCAACCAGAACTTCATGCGCTACAAATTCCTGGGCGCTACCTCCACTAACCTGCTGGACGGGTCTTCCGACGTCAGCTTCATCGCCAAGAATTACGACTACAACGAGACCACGCTGAGCATCCCGGTGGACCTGAATATCACCGGCAAATGGGCGGTGGGCGGCGCTATGAACATTACCAGCCGCGCCTACACGGACAGGGCCAAGCGCGACGAGAACAATAACTATATAACCGGGACCAAGCAGAAGAACCTCATGTCCACGCTCACCGGCTCCATCCGCAAGCGCATAAACGACGTGGCCATGGTGCGGCTGTTCTACGCCCTTACGGTGGCTACGTCCAACAATAAGTTCGAAAAGTATATGCCCGGCAACTATACTGGCAATACCTTCGGTCTTACCTACCAGCTGTCCTATTAAGGCTTGAAAGCCGCTTAAAAGGGCCCGGGCAGACACCCGGGCCTTTTTATTTATATAATTATGCTTTCCTCACCGCGGGCGCGGGAGGCCTCCGATTTGCACTTAATGTCCAAGGGGCTCTACAATGTATCTTAAAGCTGTTGAGATCTACGGTTTCAAATCCTTCGCCAACAAGGTCAAGCTGCCGCTCAAACCCGGCATCACCTGCATAGTCGGGCCCAACGGCTGCGGCAAGTCCAACGTGGTGGACGCCGTGAAATGGTGCATAGGCGAAATGTCCTGGAAATCCCTGCGCATGCCGTCCATGATGGACGTGATCTTCTCCGGCACCACCAAGCGCCAGCCGCTCAGCATGGGCGAAGTGGCCATGACCTTCGACAACGAGTCCCGGAAGCTCCCCCTCGACTTCAGCGAAGTCACCGTGACCCGCAAGATCTACCGCTCGGAGGAATCCGAATATTTCATCAACAAGGTGCAGTGCCGCCTGCGCGACATCCGCGAGATGTTCCTGGACACCGGCATAGGCACCGACGGCTACGCCATCATCGACCAGGGCGAAGTGGAACACGTGCTCAGTTCCACCGCCGAGCAGCGCCGCGAGCTCTTCGAAGAGGCCGCCGGCGTGTCCAAGTACAAGGCCAAGCGCGAAGAGGCCGGCCGCAAGCTGGAGAAGGTGGACGCCGACCTGAACCGCCTGGCCGACTCCATGGTGCTGCTGGACGAACAGATCAAGAAATTGGACAACGAGGCCAAGAAGGCCCGCCTGCAGGCAAAGTACAAAGAAGAGCTGACCGGGGCCGAAATTTCGCTGCTGCTTAGAGAGGCCGCCGCTTTCTCCGCCAAAAGCGCCGAAGCCGCCGCCCGCCTGGAGCCGGTAAAGAAAGAGCTGGCCGAGATCTCGGTGGCCATAACCGGCCTGGAAGGCGAAGCCGCCGCCCTGAACCTGAATCTCACCCAGAAGGCCGAAGAGCACCGCGTGCTCAAAGAGGCCTCCACCGCCGTCAAGATCGACAAGAACCAGGCCGAGGGCCGCATAGTGTCCGGCCAGGAGATCCTGGTGGAGATAAGCAACCAGCGCGCGACGCTCGATTCTTCCGAGCGGCGCAACGCGGAGAATCTCGCCCGCACCGAGCCCCGCATAGCCGAGCTGCGCGCCAAGGTCTCTTCCGACGAGGGCGGCATGCCCGCCCTGCAGGCCGAGCAGGACGCCGCCGCCGCCGCCCTTTCCGGCGTCGAGGCCGACATGCGCGCCGCCGACGAGGCCGCCGAGAACATCGCCCGCGAGATGAACAACGCTTACTCGCAGGAAGTGGAACTTTCCAACAGCATGGCCCGGACGGGCTCCGACATCGGCCATTACCGCGAGGCCCGCACCGGCCTGGAGCGCGACATCGCCGACCTTAACGGCGCGATCGCCGCCATAGAGGCCCGCATAACGGAGCTGAAGGCCAAGTCCTCCTCGCTCGGCGCCGAACTCGCCGCCGAAAAAGAAAAAGCCGCCGCCGCCGAGACGCAGGCGCAGACCCTTTCCGCCCGCCTGGCCGAAATAGACGCGCGCCAGTCCGAGATGCGCGAGAAAAAAGCCTGGGACCAGAGCCGCCTGGAGGCGATCCTCTCCCAGGGCGAGCACGACACCTACTGGGTAGGCATCAACGGCGTCCTGAATTCCGGCGTGGCCGGGGTCAAGGGGACGCTGCGCCACCTGCTGTCCATCCGCAAGGAGGACCGCGTGGCCGTTGAGGACGCGCTGGGCCGCTTCCTCGACTCCGTGGTCTGCGAGACCAGCGCTTGCGCGCAGGAAGCCATTGATTACCTCAAGCACGTGGGCAAAGGCCGCTGCCGCCTGCTGATCCTCGAGCGCGCGCCCGCCGCGCCCGCCGAGGCCGGTACCTGGAACGCCCCCGGCGCGCAGCGCGTGCTGGAGAAGATCTCCTGCGACCCGCAGTACCTGCCCCTGGTGGCCGGGCTGCTTGCCGGCGTTTACTCGGCCGGCGGCTCCGTGCACGGGCCCTTCTGGGTGACCGGCGGCGTGGACGAAGTGGTGTCCAACGAGCCCTACTGGGAAGAGGAAGGCGAACTGAAGGCGCAGATAAAGAAGCTGGACGACGAGACCGCCGCCCTGGAGGCCGAGAAGGCCGGGCTCATCCCGCAGCTTGAAGCCGCCCGCGCGGCCCTGGCCGCGGCCGGTGAAAAAGCCGCCTCGCTCAACATCGACTTCCATAAGAACGAAACCGAAGTGGCCGGCGCCGGCGACGACCTGCGCGTGAAGCACGAGAACCTCTCCCTGGCCCAGGCCGACAGCGCCAGGAACGAAAATTCCATAAAGGACTCCGAGGCCTCCCTGGCCGCGCTGACCGAGAAGCTCGCCGCCGCGCGCGCCGCCTCCGAAACCAAGAAGGCCGAGCAGGCCGCGCTGGTGGGCAGGAAGGACGGCCTGCACCAGGATTACGCTCACCGCAAGGAAGCGTTGGGCGCCGCCAAGGCCAACCTGGATAATTTCCGGCAGAACATAGAGGCGCTCAGGGGCGAGCTGGCCCGCGCCGAAGGCGACCTGGCGGCCCTCCACGAGGAGAAGTCCCATTTTACCGAACGCCGCGACGAGCTGGGCGCGCGCGAGACCCGGCTGAATTCCGAAATAGCCGCGGCGCAGGCCCGCCGGGTGGAGCTGATGCACGACCTGGCCGAAAAGGAAATGATAGACCGCCAGATGGAAGACGAGCTCAACGAACTGCGCGGCAACCTCTCCAGGCTCAATTCCAACCTGGCCGACAGCCGGGCGCTGGCCACCGAGAACGAGAAGATCTGCTACCAGGTGGAGACCGAAATGGCCACCCTGGCCGCCCGCGCCGAGGAAACGGCCCGCCGCCTGGCGGACGAGTGGAACATCTCCCGCGAAGAGGCGCAGGCCAAGTACGGCGAAGTGGAGACCGACCACGAACGCGTCAAGTTCCTGCGCAAGCGCGTGGAGAGCATGGGCGCGGTGAATATGACCGCCCCCGAAGAGTACGAGGCGCTCACCGCCCGCTACAACTTCATGAATTCCCAGGTGGAAGACCTCAACCGCGCCAAAGCGGACCTCAGGTCGGCCATCAACAAGATCAATGAGACCACCCGCGAGAACTTCAAGGTCACCTTCGACAAGGTGCGCGGTTATTTCAAGGAGATCTACTCGCTGCTGTTCAACGGCGGCGAGGCCGACCTGATCCTGACCCTGCCGGACGACCTGCTGGAGACCGGCGTGGAGATCCTGGCGCATCCGCCCGGCAAGCGGCCGGTGAGCATTTCCCAGCTGTCCGGCGGCGAGAAGGCGCTGACCGCGCTGGCGCTGCTGTTCAGCTTCTTCCGCGTCAACCCGTCGCCGTTCTGCGTGATGGACGAAGCCGACGCCCCGCTGGACGAAGCCAACGTCGAGCGCTTCGTGCGCCTGATCCGCGAATTCTCCTCCACCACCCAGTTCATAGTGATTACGCATAACAAGCGCACCATGGAAGCCGCCGACACCCTTTACGGCGTGACCATGGAGGAACTGGGCGTCAGCAAACTGATAGCGGTGGACCTGAAGCGCGCGGCCGGTCTGGCCGTGGCCGCGACGCCCGCCGGGAGCGTAAATTAAGTGAGATATGGCGTTTTTTCGGACGTGCACGGCAATTACGAGGCCCTTAAGGCCGTGCTCGACTTTTACCGGAAGAACGGTGTGGAGGATTTTATCTGCTGCGGCGATATCGTGGGCTACGGGCCCCAGCCGCAGGAATGCGCCGAGGCGCTGCGCGGGCTGAAGTCCCTGTCGGCGGTGCTGGGCAACCACGACGCCGCGGTGACGGGCAGGATGGAGATGAGGTGGTTCAACGCCAACGCCGTCTGGTCCATAGACTTCGCCAGGACCCAGCTGACCGGCCAGGCCATGGATTTTGTGGCGCGCCTGCCTGAAAAAGTTGAAAAAGAGGATTTTACCGTTGTCCACGGCTCCCCGCGCAAACCGCTCACCGAGTACATGCTCAGCGAGTCCCAGTTCTCCGACAACGCCAAACTCCTGGCGGCGTCGCCCTGCTTCATAGGGCACAGCCACATGCCGCTTTATTTCAGGGAGGGGGAAAAAGGGATCCCGGAAACCGATTTCCTCAGGCCCGCCGTGAAGGTCTCCACGGCAAAGGGCCCTGTGATCCTTAACCCGGGCTCGGTGGGGCAGCCGCGCGACGGGGACCCGAGGGCGGCCTGCGGGATCTACGATTCCGGGAAGAAGACCTTCGAGTTGTACAGGGTGTTCTATGATATCGAGGCGACGCAGAAACTTATGGCGGGCTTGAAGATGCCGGGCATGCTGGCGGAGCGCCTGAGCTTTGGATTCTAACTATGGCAATGAACATACTGATAGTTGACGACGACAAGAACTTTATCGACACGCTGGAGGACGGCCTCAAGCTGAAGAACGTGGACGCGGGGATAACGGTCGCCAAATCCGCCAGGGAGGCGCTGGACGCGCTGGCCGCGGCCATCCCTTCGCTGATAATACTCGATATCCAGCTGCCCGATATGCACGGGGTGGAATTCCTGCGGGTGATAAGGGAGTCCGCGCGGCTCAAAAAAGTGCCGGTGGTCTTCATCTCGGCCAAGTACACCGAGCCCGCCGACCGGTCCGAAGCCATGCTGGCCGGGGCGGGGGCTTTCTTCTCCAAGCCCATAGACATAGAGGACCTCTGGAAAGAGATCCAGTACCTCCTTGCCAAGGCCGAGGGGAATAAACCGCAGGCTTGACAATAAAAAGTAAGTCTTATACGATAACTAGGACGAACCCAGGATTTGCGGATAAATTAACAAGCGAGGCCTAAATATGTCAAACGAAATGCAGGTTACCGACGCTAATTTCGAAGCGGAAGTCATAAAGAGCAATATCCCCGTGCTGGTGGATTTCTGGGCCCCCTGGTGCGGCCCCTGCCGCATGATAGGCCCCGTCATAGAAGAGCTGGCCAAAGAATACGCCGGCAAGATCAAGGTATGCAAGCTCAATACCGACGAGAACCAGGACACGGCCTCCAACTACCGCATCTCGGCCATCCCCACCATCCTGTTGTTCAAAGGCGGCAAGCTCGCCCACGAACTGGTCGGCCTGCAGCCCAAGGAAGAGCTTAAGAAACATCTGGACGAAATGCTGGCTTGAAGCCCTGAAGGTCCGCCGCGGTAGTCCGCGGCGGACCGTTCTCTCCCTTTTATCCCCTAAAAAATGACCCCACGCGTTTTTATAATAGACGCACACGCTTTTCTGCACAGGAGCTACCACGCCCTGCCGAAGTTCTCCACCTCCAAAGGGGAGGAGGTCGGCGCGCTTTACGGGTTCACGCGCATACTGCTTAAGATACTGCGCGAGCGCAAACCGGAGTACGTGGCCGTCTGTTTCGATTCCAAGGGCGGCACGTTCCGCGACGGCCTTTACGCGGAGTATAAAGCCAACCGCGCGGCTACGGAGCCCGGCCTGATAGGTCAGCTCAATACCGCGCGCGACCTGGTGAAGGCGCTGGGCCTGAAAGGCGTTTACCTCAAAGGTTTCGAAGCCGACGATATCATAGCCACGCTGGCCCGCAGGGCCGAAAAGGCCGGCCTGGACGCGGTGATAGTTTCCGGCGACAAGGACGCCGCCCAGCTGGCCGGCGACCATGTAAAACTTTGGGACGGCTCCGCCCCGGATTTTTCCGGGCCTGAAGCCGTAGTTAAGAAGTACGGCCTGCCCCCCGGGCTGCTGCCGGATTATTTCGCCCTGACCGGCGACTCCTCCGATAACGTGCCCGGCGTGGCCGGTGTGGGGCCCAAGAGCGCCGCCAAACTGGTGCAGACCTACGGCCCGCTGGAAAAGATACTGGCGGCCGCCATGGACCCCGCCCTGACGGCCTCGGACAAGGCCCTGGCTAAAGTGGCCAAAGATATGGAGAACGCGCGCCTTTCCCGCCGCCTGGTCACGCTGGAGGCCGACGCCCCCGTGGAAGAGGGGCTGGATATTTTCAAGCCGGCGGCGCCCGGCGGCCCCGAGCTGGAAGAAATGGCCCGCCGTCTGGAATTCAAGGAACTGCTTGCCCTGACCGGGGCCGCGCCGGCGGCCGCCAAACCGGCGGAAGTGCCGGCTGTTAAAACCCCGGAGGAAGTTTTTAAGGCCGCCGGAGAAGCCGCAGGTTTTGCGGCTTTCGAGGACGGCCTTGCCATAGGGGCCAAGGCCGGGATCTGCATACTGCGCCCCGGGGCCTTCACGCTCGGAACGGCCGCCGCCGCCGCGGCTATCCTGGCCGACGGCAAGGTCCGCAAAACGGTGTTCGGTATAAAATCCGTGATGCGCCAGCTTGGCCTGCCCGCCGGAAGCGAGCCGCTGAATTTCTTCGACGCCGAAGCCGCCTCCGCGCTGCTTTCCGCCGGTACCCGCCGGGTGGAACTGCCGCAGATGGTGTTCGAGCGGCTGGCCCTGCCCCTGCAGCTCCCCGGTACCGACGAGGAAAAGGCCCAGGCCTGCGCCGCCCTGCCCGCCCTTTGCGGGCTGCTATCGGCTGAGCTGGAAAAAACCGGCATGACCGGGGTCTATAACGAACTGGAACTGCCCCTGCTGCCGGCCGTCTACGCCATGGAAATTCACGGCACCGCGGCCGACACCGCGCTACTGGGGGAACTTTCCTCCAGGTTCGAGAAAAAACTAGCGGAACTGCAGGCGGAGGCCGAAAGACTCACCGGCGCCGAGGTGAACCTTAATTCGCCCAAGCAGGTGGCTTTCCTGCTGTTCGAGAAGCTCAACCTGGGCCTGGGCGACGCGCAGAAAAAACAATTCAAGAACAAGGACAGCTACTCCACCGGGGAAGAAGTGCTGCAGTATTTGAAGGCCGCCCACCCCGTGGTGCCGCTGCTGCTGGAATACCGCGAGATCTCCAAGCTTAAGTCGTCCTTCGTGGACAATCTGCTGGCCGCGGCGGGGCCCGACGGCCGCCTGCATACCACTTTCGACCAGCTGGGCACGGCCACCGGCCGGTTCTCCAGTTCCAAACCCAACCTGCAGAACATCCCCGTGCGGTCCGAGGCCGGCCTGCTGGTGCGCAAATGCTTCGTGGCGCGCGAGGGCTTTACCCTGCTCAGCGCCGACTACTCGCAGATAGACCTGCGCGTGCTGGCCCACCTGTCGGGCGACAGGAACCTGGTCGCCGCCTTCAGGAACGGCGAGGATATCCACCTGCGCACCGCCTCCGAAGTGTTCAACTGCGCGCCGCAGCTGGTCACCCCGGAAATGCGGCGGGCCGCCAAGGCCATTAATTTCGGCATCGTTTACGGGCAGACCCCGCAGGGCCTTTCCCGCGAACTGGGCATAAGCCGCGCCGAGGCGGCCAAATACATAGACCATTACTTCCAGGCCTGCCCGGGCGTTAAGGCCTGGAGCGAACGTACCGCCGCGGAAGCCAAAAAGACCGGCATGGTCGCCACCTTCACCGGCCGCCGCCGGCTGCTGCCGGAGCTTACGGCTTCCAACCCGCATCTCAGGAGCTTTGCCGAGCGCGCGGCGGTGAATACGCCCGTGCAGGGCGGTTCCGCCGACATAATAAAGAAAGCCATGGTCACCCTCTTTTCCGCGCTCAAGGGCTCCGAAGACGTTTTTATGCTGCTGCAGGTCCACGACGAACTGATGTTCGAGGTGCGGCGCGGCAAGCTGCCCGAGGCCGCCCGTCTTATAAAGAAAGAGATGGAAGGCGCTTACGAACTGGCCGTCCCCCTGAAGGTGGAACTGAAAACCGGCCACAACTGGCGGGACATGGGGAAATATGAGGCTTAGCGCCGCGCCGCTGAACGAACTGCCGCCGGTGACCAAATGGCTGGCCGGGCTGTTCTTCGCCGGGTGGCTGGCCGAGCTGGCGCTCGGTTTTAAACTCAACTTCTATTTCGGCCTGGTGCCTTTCAATTTCGTCAGCCAGTTCTGGCTCTGGCAGGCCTTTACCTATATATTGATACACGCGGGGTTCTGGCATTTCCTGTTCAACGCTTTCATGCTGTGGATGCTGGGGCGGATATTGGAACCTGTTATGGGGTCCCGCAAATTCCTGCTGTATTTCTTCGGCTGCGGGGCGGCCGCCGCTCTTGTTACGGCGGCGTGGGCGCCGGATTCGCTGCGCCCGGTGATAGGGGCTTCCGGGGCGGTGTACGGCCTGCTGGGGGCTTTCGCTTTCCTCTATCCGCAAGCCCAGGTGAGTTTTTATTTCCTGTTCCCCATGAGCGCGCGGACGATGGCTTTGCTGCTGGGCGCGCTGGAATTCGTCATGACCGTCTCAAGACCGGGCTCGGGCATTTCCAGCATTACCCACCTGGGGGGGCTCGCCGCCGGCCTGCTGTGGCTCTGGGGCGAGCGCCGCTGGCGGCAGAGGCCGGCCAGGCCGGAGCCGGACCCCGCCGTGCTCGAACGGGCGGAAATAGACCGCCTGCTCGAGAAGATCTCCGCGAAGGGCCAGGCCGCGCTGAGCCGGGCTGAACTGAAGAAACTGGACGAGTACGCCAGGAAGAACGGGGGCCGCGCATGAAGACGGCGGCCTGGAAACGGAAGCTGGCCGCGATAAAAGGCAAGACCCTGATAGGCCTGACCGGGCCCGCCGCCTCCGGCAAAAGCCTGGCGCTGAAATATTTCAGGAAAGAGGGGGCTTTCTGCGTTTCCGCTGACGCCGTCTCCGCGGAAGTGTTGACATCTCCCGCGTGTTATAATAGAATTTTAAGGAAGTTTAGTTCCGATAAAATCCTTACAAACGGTTTACTGGACAAAAAGAGGCTTGCCGCCGAGGTCTTTAACTCGCCCGCAAAGCGCAAATGGCTTGAAGTTCTCCTCCACCCGGAAATACTTAAAAGAATTCACTTTTTAATAATCAAATCCCAGGCAAAAATAGTTGTAGTAGAAGCGCCTTTGCTTTTTGAAGCGGGCCTTGAGAGTTGCTTCATGCTTACGCTCTGCCTGGCGGCCCCGGAAAAGACGCTGCGGGCGCGGGCGCTGAAGCGGGGCTGGAGCGGGAAAGAATACCGCGCGCGGGCCGAAGCGCAGTTCACGGCGGCGGAGAAATGCGCCAGGGCCGACCTGGTGCTGGACAATGCCGGCAAGCCGGCGGAACTGAAAGTAAGGGTGCGGTTTATCAGCGATTTTATCAAACAACTGACACTAACGAGGAAACATGAACGACCAACAGCCGGAAGAAAAAAATAGCAGGCCCCCCACGCAGGAAACCCAGGGCGGCAGGCGCGACGATCACAGGAATCATAATAATATGAGGGGCGGGCCCAGGAACAATAACGGGGCCCCGCATGATACAAGGGGAAACTCGAAAATGGACAATAACAGGACGCCCAATCAGGGCCAGGGGCAGAACCCGAACCAGGGGGCCGGCCAGAACCAGAGCCCGAACCCGAACCTGCCGAAAATGGACGTTACGGTGATGACCAAGATGACCGTGGCGGAACTGGTTAAAATAGCCGAGCAGCATAACCTAGAGGGCGTGGCCAGCCTGCGCAAGCAGGAGCTGATCGGCAAGATCATGGAAGCCCAGGCCAAACAGAACGGCATCGTTCAGGGCGTGGGCGTGCTGGAGATCCTCCCCGACGGCTTCGGCTTCCTCCGCTCGCAGGAATACAATTACCTGTCCAGCCACGAGGATATTTACGTGTCCCCGTCCCAGATCAAGAAACTCGGCCTGCGCAAGGGCGACGCCGTCAACGGCCTGATCCGCCCGCCCAAGGATGGCGAGCGCTTCTTCGCCCTGCTGCAGGTGAAGACCGTCAACGGCGTGGAGATCGAGAAGATCGCCCACCGCCCGCTGTTCGACAACCTGACCCCGCTCTACCCCCATTCCCGCTTTACGCTGGAAACCGCCAAGACCGAGATGACCGGCCGCGTGATAGACCTCATCGTGCCCGTGGGTAAGGGCCAGCGCCAGCTCATCGTGGCCGCGCCCAAGACCGGCAAGACGATGATCCTGCACCGCATCGCCAATTCCCTGGCCACCAACCACCCCGACATAGAACTGATAGTGCTGCTCATCGACGAGCGGCCCGAAGAAGTCACCGACATGCAGCGCTCCGTGAAAGGCGAAGTGCTCGCCTCCACCTTCGACGAACCGGCCGACCGCCACGTGCAGGTGGCCGAGATCGTGCTGGAAAAAGCCAAGCGCCTTACCGAAATGGGCAAGGACGTGGTGATCCTGCTGGACTCCATTACCCGCCTGGCCCGCGCCTATAACACGGTGTCCCCGTCGTCGGGGCGCGTGCTCTCGGGCGGCCTCGAATCCACCTCCCTGCAGCGGCCCAAGCGTTTCTTCGGCGCGGCCCGCAATATAGAGGAAGGCGGCTCGCTGACCATCATCGCCACCGCGCTCGTCGAAACCGGCAGCCGCATGGACGACGTTATCTTCGAAGAATTCAAAGGTACCGGCAACTCCGAGATCTACCTTGAGCGCAAGCTGGCCGACCGCCGCGTGTTCCCCGCCATCGACATCAACCGCACCTCTACCCGCAAGGAAGAGCTGCTGATGAGCGAGGACGAGCTGAATAAGGTGTGGATCCTGCGCAAGGTCCTCGCGCCGCTGTCGCCGATCGATTCGCTGGAGCTGCTGGTGTCCAAGCTGGCCGCCACCAAGTCCAATAAGGACTTCCTCAAATCCATGGAGATGGGGCACGACAGGTAGAGGGCCGATGACGGGACGCGGAAAACCGGTTCTGTGGGGCGGGCTCCTGCTGGGACTGACGGCGCTTTCGGGCGCCGCCGTCCCGGGGATCTCTCCGTTCTACTACGCCAGGTTCTCGGTCATGGTCCCGCCCGGCCCTGCCGAACCCTCGCCGGAAGCTTTCCGCCTGATCCCCCGCCTGATCCATACCCGGCATAAGGTGGTAAAAGGCGAGGATATCCGCTCCATCGCCACGGCTTACGGCACCGACATCCGCTCCCTGCAGAGCACCAACTCCAACGAATTCATCTTCCTGTCGCGCGGCGGCTACATCCGCGTGCACAACGGCCGCGGCCTGCTTTACGAGGTGACCGCCAACGGCGAGACCCTCAACGGCATCGCCGCCAGGTACTGCGGTAAAGGCCGTGACCTCAAGGCTTTCAAGGTGGAGATAATCGAGGATAACGACCTGCCGCCCTCCGCCCTGCTCGTCAACCACAAGTTCCTCAAGGGCGACAGGGTTTACCTGCCGGCGGTTTACATCGACCTGGATACTTACCGCATGCCGCTGCGGAGTTTCGGCCGCATCAGTTCGCGTTTCGGCACCAGGTACCACCCCATACTTAAACGCCGGATCTTCCACAACGGCTGCGACATCCCCATGCCCATAGGCACGCCGGTCTACCCGTCGCGCTCCGGTACGGTCACCTACTCCGGCTGGAAAGGCGGCTACGGCAATGTGGTGGAGGTGCGCCACAAGGACGGGTCCATGTGCCGCTACGGCCACCTGTCCCAGACCAGCGTGGCGGTGGGGGAAACGGTGCAGAAATCCAGGACCCTGCTGGGCAAGGTCGGGTCCACCGGCCAATCAACTGGCCCGCACCTGCATTTCGAGATCATCACCCCGTCCGGCAAGTCCGTGAACCCGCTGGCCAAAATAGGAAAAAGGTAGAATTTGTAGTATTAAATATGGGCAACACGATTTTAATTGCCGAGGACGACAAGCTGGCACGCAGGACCCTGACACAATATTTTGAAGCGGCCGGTTTTAAAGTGTATTCCGCTGACACCTGTAAGGACACGGTAAGATTAGCCTGCCTGCATCTCCCGGATTGTTTCCTTTTCGACTACCACCTTGCCGACGACACCATTGTGCCCGCCTGCCTGTTTATCCGCAGCCATGACCGGCTTAAAACTGCCCCGATAGTGATATTGAGCGGCGATCCGAACCAGGCCGCCCACAGTTACAGCGCCTGTCAGGCCGATGTCTTTCTGGCGAAAGGCGGCGGCTATCCTGAAATATTGGCCGCGGTAAAACACCATCTGCGCCGTCAGGAACAGCCAAAAGAACCAATAAAGTGGTCGGATCTGACCCTTGACGCCAGGACCATGAGGATACTGAAAAACGGCCTGCCGATGGTTTATCTTTCTCCCGGACAATTCAGACTTTTTGCCGTTCTTTTTGAGAGAAAGCCGGATTTTGTTTCGGAGAGCGAAATAAGCGCTTATGTGTTTAAAAATATACCGCATAATAAGCGGGAAGCTATAGCTTCCCTTGTTTACAGGCTTCGCCAAAGTCTAGGGCCACAGCACGCCCGCCGCATAAAGAGCAAAAAAGGGCGCGGTTGGGTATATGTACAGCCGCGACTACGCGCCCAAACCAGCCCGTCCGGTTCTATTCTTTAAAATCCGCCAGTTGCCCGCCCGACGTAGTTCTTTCGGCAAAATGACGGGAGCGACCTTGACAGGCGGCCAATGGCCTCTTATAGTATCTTCAGGAAGCACCAATTTTGATTTTGTTTCACCGGGTTTGGGGAATATGAATCTATTTGTCAGACAGCGTCTTAAATTATTTTTATTCACCCTGCTTTACAGTCTGATTCCAAAGGCTGAGGCGCAGGTGCCGGCCCCGGTAGTTACTTTTGATAAAGTTTATACTTTCAATTCCGTAAACTACATTCCCGGCGCCGGGCTTATAACACTGACCGTGCCGGGAATAGAGCCTGGAACCACCGTGTATTACGTGGTGGACGAGGATCCGGAAACCGCTTTAAATCCCATTGTCTTCAGCCAGCCTTTCACACTGCCTGAAGGCGCGCATACACTATATACCCGCGCGGTGCAGGCAGATATCCCCTCCGACATCAGTTCCGTCGCCATTCATGTGGATGCCGCCGCGCCGCAGACCGCATTTCAGATAAACGGCATAGCCGCGGCGGCGCCGGAGGCTGACGGCTTCATCCATACAGGCCTGTATTCAACCATGGCGCTTTTGCCTTCCGACCCGGCTTCCGGTGTTGATTTCACCGGCTTCCTTATAGATATAGCCCCGGCTTCCTGCGATGGCATTGATACGGTTGATCCCGCCATGCCCGCCGGCACCTGCCAGAACCATATATATAGCGAACCGTTCACCCTCTCTTTGGGCACCCATACCGTCTACTATATGTCGTTCGACAATGTCGGCAATGGCGAGGCGCTTAACGAAAAACGTTTTAGTGTAGGAGGGGAAGGGACGTTGAGCGGCACGATATATACTCCGGAGCTCCCCGCCGGTTCAACTGTTACAGTAGCGGTTTCCACCGCCTATTTCCGTAATGGGGCGGTTACCGTAGCCACTTTTACTGCGGAAGGAGGTAGTTTTAACTACAACCTTACTCTGCCGGCGTTCGCTACCTATTATATAGTAGCCTTTACCGGGATACTACAGGACGGGCCGCCCCCCGGGGCGCCTATCGGGTCTTACGGGAATTTCGCCCCGGTATACATGACCCCCGGAGCAAACCTGGCAGGAATAGATTTCCCCATAGCGGTGGACGGCCTGCCGCCTGCCGCGGCCATAACTTCAATTGCCGATAACGGTGAGATCTCCGATATAGACGCCATAGCCGGCACCGCTTCCGATAATATGGGGGTGGGTTCGCTACAGGCTGCGGTGCGGGATGTTACCACCGGCCTCTGGTGGAGCGCCCAGGGCGGGCAGATCTGGGTGTCTACTAATGTGATCCCGCCCTTTGGAGACCTGGATGATAATTTTCAGGGGGTTCCCAGCGCTCCGGCCTGGAGTATCAGCACCGATACCGGGGCATGGGGGGTGTTTAGCGGGCTTTCCTCACATTTGGCCACCGGGCATGAATACGAATTGTATCTGCGTGCCATTGATTTTACCGGCAATATACAGCAAACCCCCGCCACGGTCAATTTCACCTGGACCGGACCGCAGGGTAATGTCGCCCCAAATTATCTCAACGGCCTTGCCGGGGCCCCGCTGGGCAGTTCTTCCGTCGCCTGGGCCTGGGAGGCCGCCCCTGGCGCAACCGGCTATGCCGTCACCTCCAGTACCGGCGTGTTCCTGTCTTCGGTTCCCGCTACTGAGCTGTCTTTTGCCGACACCGGGTTAAGCCCTAATACCCCAAGCTATGTCTGCGTAGCGGGCTACAATATTTATGGTACCGGCCCGCGCAGCTGCCCGCTATTCCCTGTATACACTCTGGCGGCTGTCCCCGGCAACCCCGGGATCGTTTCGGTCTCGTCGCATAGTTTCACTATAAAATGGGCCCCCGGCGGCAATCTTGCGGGCACTATATACGAACTGAATGGTTCCCTTGATAATTTCCAAAGCGGGGTGTCTACTTCCGTTTTGGTGGGTTCGGGTATGGGCGATGTCTATGTCACCGTTCCCGGACTTGCGCCGCAAACCGTTTATTACTCGCGTGTGCGGGCAATAAACAGCGACTATATCCCCACGCAGTTTTCCGCCACACTGCCAGCCACAACCCTGGCCGCCGCCCCGGAGGCGCCGGTAAATATTGCGGCGGCATATGACCCGGCCGCAAAAAAAGTTTCGGTTTTCTGGTCGCCGGCCTCCGCCGGAGCTCCGGCCGTTTCCTTTAATATGTACAAATCAGCGGAGCCGGTCCCGGATGGTTTTTATCCGCTCGGTTCAACGGCGAATCTTTATTTTGAAGATCATTCCCTGTATTCGACTACTTTCTATTACAGTATCTCCGCGCTTAACTCCGACGGAGTCGAGGGCGCGCGTTCCGCGCCTTTCCGGCTGGAAGTGGATGTGGACCCTCCCGGCATGATAAGCGATCTTAAGGCTTCTTCTTATTCCTCAGCCAATAATTCCGCTATGCTTTCGTGGACCGCGCCTTATGATAATGTCGGGCCGGGATATTATCTTATTAAGGCCGGCGCCTCCTCGGTCGGTGACAGCAACTGGGACAGTGCCGTTGTTGTGGGCACTGCAGCGGCGACCTCCGCCATAGGGGCATTACAATCCTATAGTGTTCCTGTGTCTTCCACTGAAACCCTTAAGTTCTTTGCAATGAAAGCTTTTGACGCCGCCGGCAACTCTTCCCCGGTCTCTGTTTCCGCCGTCCTGGACCTCTTACCTCCGTCGGTGTCGCTGACGTCCCCGCTTCAGCCCGATGTGCCGGTTACGCGGCCTTTCTCCATGTATGTACAGGCGTCCGACAACTATATGGTGGCCAAGGCGGATTTCCTGGTAGATAATGCCATAGTGAAGTCCGTGGCGGTGCAGGCCCAGGCGTATAACTTTAACTATATCTGGAATATAGGCGATTACTCCGACGGTAATCACGTGTTCTCGGTTAGAACGTACGACCAGTACGGCAACATTGACGAACAGCAATTCCCCGTCCTTATCAATTATGCCCCGCCCGCCGCGCCTGTTCTCAACCAGCCTGTAAATAATTTTGCCGTGGCAGCGTCCGTCGTCGCCGTTTCCGGTTTTGCCGAGCCCGGCACTTATGTTTCAATTTTCGTAAACGACGCTTTTGTGACCTCTGTCGAGGCCGAGGCGTCGGGATATTTCTACGCCGCGGCTGTCCCGCTTGGCGGCGACGGCGCCGTTTCCGTAGCGGCGCAGGCCGTGGACACGCGCGGGGCCGGCCCCCGCTCGGCCGCGATCACCGGCGTGGTGGACTCCGGCCCTCCCGGAGCGCCGGTCTCTCTTACCTCCCAGCCGGGCGCTTACGGCAAGGTGGCTCTTTCCTGGGCCGTGCCGGCAGGTGAAATTCCCGCCTCCTACAATATCTATCGTTCCGCGTCCGAGACCGATCTTGTGGAAGGTGCGGCTGTTTCCGAGGCCTTGCGTGCAGCTGGGGGAATAACCGCGCTTGAATTCAGCGATACACCATATCCGGACGGCGTTTATTATTACGCTGCGGCTTCCGTGGACGCGGCGGTCAATATCAGCACCCTGTCCAATGTGACAGCGGTTCTTTCTGACTCACATCCTCCGGCCGCGGCCATTACCCTGCCGGGCAGAACGCCGCCGCTGGGTGCGGGCAGTTACCGGCTTGAGGTTGCCGTTTCCGAGGTGCTTTCAGAAAGCCCGTACCTGGTCTTTACCGCGCAGGGTGCGAACCCGGTACAGGTGGCCCTTGAGCCGTCCACCCCATATGTCTGGGTAGGTACGCTTACAGTTATCCAGGCTATGGCATCTGGCACGGGCTACTTCTCCTTCCAAGGCATCGACCTTGCCGGCAATGCCGGCAGCAGTATAACAGCCGGGGCCGCGCTTGACCTTCAGACCGAAGGCCCAGTTGCCGCTCTTTCGTTTACCCCGCAGGCGGGCCCTGTCCTTAAAGCGGGCTCTTATGCTCTGCGCCTGTCTTTAAGCCATGCCGCTGCTTCCGCGCCTGAATTGTCTTTTTCTACCGCAGCCGGCGTCGTTCAGGTTGCTCTTTCTTCAACGGAAGGCGCCGCAGATTGGGACGGCGTTATAACTGTCGACACCAATACAGGTGAGGGTTCCCATAATTTTAGTTACTCCGCCCATGACAGTCTGGGCAATACCGGTACGCTGCTCAACGGCGCCACATATTTCATTGCCGACACCGCGGCCACGGCTGCGCCGGTGTCGTTGCACTGGTCCAACGGCGCCGCCGGCATTGTAAATCTTACCTGGTCCTCACCGCTGGGCGAAAAACCGCTCCATTACTGCGTCTACAGGGACAATTCCCTGATCACCTGTTCCATATCCCCTATAGCCGATTTCAGCGGCGCATTCTCCGAAACCCCTTCCGTAGGCCCGCACGAATACAAGATAACCGGTTTGGATGCCGCCGGCAATGAAAGCGCGGCTTCCAATATGGTTACGGCCACGGCCGATAATACGCCTCCCGCAGCGCCGCAGGGGCTTTCCGCTGTTGCGGATGGTTCGGCTATAAACCTTGCCTGGGCGGCCGGCGACACTGAAACGCCTGTCACGTTCAGGCTTTACAGGACCACTTACACTATAAATTCAACCGCAGGCCTGGCCTATAGGACCCTGGCGGGTTCCCCGGCCGCGGATTCCCCGGCCAGGGACGGCGTTTACCACTACAGAATAAGCACGCTGGATCTGCCCGGCAATCAAAGCTCCCTCTCGGAAGAAATGGTGGTGCCGTTCGACGCCGCCGCGCCTGAAATAAATATTTCCGGGGTCGAGGAAGGGAAGTCCTATAACGGCGCTGTGACTCCTTCTTTCGAAGCGGTGGACCTAAACCTGGACTCTGTCTCCGCCCTGCTTAACAACTCCTTGTTCGCTTCCGGCTCCGCGGTGGCAGCGCCCGGCAGTTACACCCTGGTTGTTAACGCTTTGGATACGCTGGGCCATGCGGCCTCTAGAACCGCCAGTTTTACAATAGACAAAACCAGTCCCGCCATAACCCTGGCCGGGATTTCGGCGGGCGGCGTGTATACTGCCGCCGTAACGCCCGCGATCTCCGCCACCGACGCGTATTTGTCCACTATAACCGCGCTGCTCAACGGCGCCCCCTACACTATCGGCGCGGCCATAACCGCCAGCGGCGGTTATAACCTTGAAATAACCGCGCTGGACCTGGCCGGCAATATTTCCGTGTACTCCGCCGCTTTCACCATGGACCTGCCTCCGCAAAAGCTGCTGGCGCTGGCCTCCGTTATAGAGGAGAATTCCTCGCTTGCCTTGTCCTGGGCCGCCTATGCCGGCGAAGTTTCCGTTTATAAAGTGTTCAGGGACGGGGTGTATGTCGGGCCCGTAAGCATAAGCCAGACCTCTTTCAGGGATGCCGCTTATTCGCCGGCGGCGGCGCATGTTTATGAAGTGGCCGCGGTGGACTTTAAAGGCCGCGAAGGCGCCCGCGCCAGGGCTGAGATCCCGGCCGTATCGTTTACCCTCGCCGGTTATGGGAATTACTCCGGTGCGGAGCAGGCCTTGAACAAGGGTTTCTTCGATTCCGTGCGGTTCAATGTCGCCAATAACGGCGCGCAGGCGTTCACTGCGGGGCCGGTAAACCTTGCGGTCGGTGTGGCGGGCCCTGTTTTGGCGCAGGCGGTTACTGTGCCGGCTGGCTCGGTCGCTGAAGTAACTCCCGTGGTTTATACCAGCACCTCCAGCGCCGCTTCAGTTTCGGCGCGCGCTGTACTTACGCTGCCGCGCGGTGGTGACGCCGATATAAGCGCCGTAAGAAGCTTTGTCATGGCGGTAAGAACGCCCATAGAACCTTTGGTGGAAATATTCCCCGAGGCGCTGGTGCGCGGGGCTTATGCCAAGGTCAAGGTAAAAATCAATAACCGCGGCTCGGCCCCGGCGGATATAGTAACGGCAAAACTGTCCGGAAACACGGTTCTGCCCAGTCCGGAGGTGGCGGTTTCCCTTAAAACCCAGGCGGGGCTTACCCTTTCCCGCGGCGAGGTGCTGCAAAGCACGCATGACGTTTCCGCTGCATTTATCGGCGGCAACCAGTCTTATTTCGCCAGAGTGGAGCCGGGGTCCTCCTATGTTTTCGACCCCATAGATCTTGCCGTTCCGTATTCTGCCGACGCGGAACTTACTATAACCGGCGGCGTTTATGGTATGGCGTACTCGCTGGCGTACCAGCCCATCCCGGTTTCCCCGGCCTTTGAAACTTCCCGGGCGCAGTCCGCAGTGGCTGTTATTCCTTATACCGCGGTTGCGGCCCAGGCAAAACAGGTTTATGACAAGGGCGAACAGGTTGTTATTACGGGCTCAGCGCGGGATTCAGTTTCCGGTTATCTGCTTGGCAATAAAGCCGTGCGCATTAACATTCTGAGCAAGGGTTACGAGCGTACAATAAGCACCGTAACCGCCGCAGACGGCTCTTTCCTTTCCGTGTTCACCCCGGCCCAGGGCGAAGCCGGTATTTATTACGTTTCGGCTTCCTATCCGTACGCGGTAAGCCGTATGGCCCAGTCTTCTTTCAGTATTGTGGGCCTGGAACTCGGTTACACGGATTATAAAGCCATGCTGGCGCAGAATTCCAGCTTTACGTTCGAAGTGCCGCTTATAAATTCCGGTGAGACCGCGCTTAATGGCCTTGTCGCCTCATTTGAAGAAGTATCAGGCAGCAATGTAACGATGGCAGCGGTAAATACACCCGCGGAGATAGCGGCCGGCACAAGAAAACCCTTGTCCGTAAGGGTGTCGGCAGCTTCAAACGCTTCAGCTACGGCCGCGTTCACGCTTAAACTGCGTGAGGCTAATGGTTTTGAAAGAACCATGCCTATTAATATTTCTGTCGTGCCCGCGCAGATCATTCCCAAGGTTACGCCTCAGTCTTTTGAAATGGGCATGCTGGCCGGCGACACCCGCACCCAAAATATAACCGTTGAAAATATCGGATTCTCAACCTGGACCGCCGTAACTATTACCACGCCCACCCTAAGCTGGGTCAGCGTGCAGGGCCCGCACGAGCTGGGGGATATCGCCCCGGGCGGCAATATTACCCTGACGCTGGTTATCCAGCCGCCTGCGGGCCTGTCCAACGGTTCCTACGCGCAGAACCCGCTGGCCGTTCTTAAGAGCCAGAACTACGCCGACGTGCCCGTTAATTCCGGGCTTGTAATTACCTCGGTTAAGCAGGGCAATGCGGCATTCACCGTGATGAACGCCGATAAATACCCCACGGACGCCTCGCGGTGGATCGGCGGCGCGGATGTTACGCTTTCCAGCTTGGACATAACAGGCATGAGCCTTAAGGTTAAATCCGACGCCAACGGCCTCGCCCGGTTCGAAGGTGTGCCGTCCGGGAAATACGCCTACAGAGCAGAGGCTTCCGGGTTTAATACCACTTCCGGTATGCTGTCTATAGAGCCGGGCCTGGCCAGGAATGTTGATGTGTTTATGCCCACCTCAATGGTGACGTATAAATGGTCCGTTACCCCGACCACTATTACAGATAAATACGACATCACGCTGGACATGACTTTCCGTACAGATGTGCCGGCGCCGGCCATAATAATAGACCCGCTGGTGGTCAATCTTCAGATGGCCGGCGGACAGACAGCTTATACGCAGTACATTATCAAGAATAAGGGCGTGGTTTCGGTGAAGAACTATAAAATTGCTATAGAAAACAACGATCCGGCAATGAAAATGGAAGTGCCGTTTACTGAAATCGCGGAGATCAAGCCCGGCCAAAGCGTTGTGGTGCCGGTAAAGGTAACCCTGCTTCATGCCTCCTGCCACACTGCCAGGGCGAAACAGGGCGGTGAGTACGGCTGCGCTTCCGGAGTGCCGGGCCAGGCTGCGGCGGAAGATTTTACCGCCAATGCCGGGGATTCGTGCGGAAGCGCTCCTGGCGGTATGGATGGCAGGGGCCGTGCTGACGGCGGCTGGGGAAGCTGGAGCGCAAGCGGCAGCGCCTCATACGTGGCCGCGTCGGTTACCAGGCCATCTGCCGCCAAAACCTGCAGCGGCGGGGGCGCTCCGAGCGGACCCGATTACGTCCATAGTCCCGCGCGGCCGCCCGGGACATGCCCCGAGGCCCTTGGCGGGGTAAGCCACCCTGATAATTCTTTAGGCATAGACTGGTGGCTCTACTATGATCCTATCCTTAAAAGTTTCTATGAAACCATCGGCTGGACAATAGAAGAAAAACCTGACGGCAGCATCATTCTAACCGATGACGAGGGGAATAAGGTCTTGTTCGTGCCCAAAGGAACAATGAGCCCGGAAATAACCGGGGCCTGCGGCCAGTATGACGACGTGCCCGGCTATAACGCGGAAGTGTCCTACTCCGGCGGGGGCTACTCCCTGGCGCAGAAGAGCGGCAACAGCATAAGCTTCACCAGACACGGTGATAATTACAAGCCGGACGTGGTCCGTGATACCAATAATACCACCCTTACCTACGCCTATGACGAAGCCGGGCGGGTAACGATGATAACCGATATCCACGGCCGCACCATGAGCTTTGCCTATGACGGGGCCGGCCGTAAGACCGAAGTCTCGGACTTCGCCGGCAGGCATATCTATTTAACCTATGACGGCGAGGGCCGCTTGAACACCATCACCGACGTAGCCGGTGGCGTGGAGACCTACACTTACGGTGCCGACGGCAGGATAGCGGTCATAACGCACGCCTCCGGCGCCCATGAGTATATGGTGTACGACTCCACGGGAAGGATTGTGCTCTACAACGAGGACGGCGACAACAACAGGAAGACCTACGTTTACAACGATGTAAGTTCCACCACGCTGCTGACCGACGCGCTGGGCCGGCAGACCTTGTACGAGTATCTGTCCCAGGCCGGCCGCAGCGAGATAACCAGAATAACCGGCCCGGACGGCTCCGTTGTGTCTTACGATTACGACGCCAATTTCAATAAGACCAAAATAACGGACGCCTTTAGCCGCGAGACCTCCATGACTTACGGCCGCCTCAGCAACCTGCTGTCCGTGGCGGACCCGGCCGGCAATATCACCACCATGCGCTACGGCCTGGGCCAGGCGGCCAATAATGTACCGGATGCGACATCTAATGGCTACGCGGCCAGTAAGGGCGCGGCGGCTGCTGCCGGCTGCCCCTCGGAAGGGACGATTAGTGCCGGGATCATACTTGCCCCGGTGAACCCTTACCTTCCGGAGCATGACGGCCCGTATCTTGCCAGCGTAACGGACCCCAAGGGCAACCTGACCCAGCTGGACTACGACCTGAACGGGAACCTGGTAGAAGTGAAAGACGCGCTGGGGAATGTCTCTAAAATGTCTTACGACCAGCAGGGCCACGTAATAGGAACCAAAGACCCGCTGGGGCACGTTTCAATATTTGATTATGACCCCTTGGGCGCCCTTGCAAAGGTAACGGACCCCCTTGGCCGCGTAACCAACATGACGCGCGATAACCTTAGCCGCGTAACCCGCACCGTGGACCCCAAGAACAAACTGACCCTGTTCGACTATGACGTGAAGGGCAACCTGACCAAAGTAACGGACGCCCTGCTCGGCATAACCGAATACGGCTACACCGGCGGCGGCTGCACAAGCTGCGGCGGGGCCGGGGACCTGCTGGGCTCGGTTAAAGACGCCAAAAACCAGACCACCACTTTCCAATACGACCTGCAGAAGCGGCTTACCGAGGTGAAGAACCCCGTTAACCAGGCCAAGACCTTCACCTACGACAAGAAAGGCAACCTTACCGGCGTAACGGACGCCAAGGGGGTTACCATAAGCTTTGATTACGACGTAATGGACCGGCTGACGGTGAAGCACCTGCCGGAAGGGGATGTCAGCTACACTTATGAC
>Ga0209212_1002138_pt1 | contig 29208 bp, 18 predicted proteins | sample RifGroC2_FD_183996 | JGI IMG/M metagenome (GOLD analysis project Ga0209212, IMG submission 183996) | Groundwater microbial communities from Rifle, Colorado, USA - Groundwater C2 (SPAdes) (version 2) | ecosystem: Environmental > Aquatic > Deep subsurface > Groundwater | place: Rifle, Colorado... | reverse complement strand
TTTCCAACAGCCTGCTTGGTATCGATACGAATGTAGATATTGACGAAAACAAAGAGCGGGATGAATATATCAGAAGGCTCGGAGAGGTATCGCATTTATTCACCGACGCGGGACTGATACTTATCACAACAATAAGCAATGTTGATGATTACGAAATCGAAACAATTAACGCTCTTAACTCTCCTAATGACTGCCGAGTTATCAATATAGGCCCGAACCGTTTCAGTTGTACAAAAGTCGACCTTCAAATAGATAGTCTAAATGACATTACCGGAGCAGTTGTAAAAATAAAGGAACTTCTTACTGCCCAAAAATATCTAATCGAGTATTATTTGTAGTAATAGTTAAACTATAAAAATAATAGGAAACATAATGACAATGAAACAAGAACCAATCCTGCATACGCCTGAAAATGTTGTGAACGACACATTGCAATATCGGGCAAAAGTTCAGGAATTTGTCAGAGGCAACCATACAGATGTTACCTTTCGCGCATATCGTGTACCGATGGGCATATACGAACAGCGAACTGCCGGCAGGTATATGGTACGAATACGCATTACGGCAGGTCTTCTGCCGGCGTTTCAGGCAAGACAAATTGCCGAATTGAGCAAAAAATTTGGAAACGGCATTGTACATATAACCACCAGACAGGATGCGCAGATTCACAATGTCGATATCGAAAAAACTCCGGATGTTCTCGAAGGATTGCTTGGTGCCGGCCTCAGCAGTCGCGGCGGCGGCGGAAATACAGTTCGCAATATCAGTGCCTGTCCTTATGCCGGTATATGCCCAAACGAAAATTTCAATGTCGCTCCTTATGCTATTGCGGCAACAGAATATCTGCTTCAGAACAAAAATTCCTTTAATCTGCCGCGCAAATATAAAATAGCTTTTTCAGGCTGCTCGCGAGATTGCGCATTAGCTTCTGTGACAGATTTAGGCTTTTTTGCTCATAAAAAAGACGGCGGGAATGGCTTTTCTGTCTATGCAGGAGGAGGGCTTGGCTCCAATCCGGCAGTAGCGGTAAAAATTGAAGATTTCATTGACGCTGAAGATATTTTTATAACCGTTGAGGCTATCAGGCAACTATTTGACCAACATGGCGATAGGTCAAATAGGCACAAGGCAAGATTGCGGTATGTACTTAAAAGATTGGGAGACGAACAGTTTGTTGATTTGTACAGGTCTTACCGAGACAAACTACGACGAGAAGGATTGGATGGACAAATTCCACCTATTAGAAATATTGATACCAATACAGAAAAAAAAATGGAACTTACCTGTGTAAAAATAAATCTCAGGCTTGGCGATATTTCCGCAGACAATCTTATTAAAATAGCTGATATATCAGAAAAGTATACGCAGGGGTTGATTAGAACGACACAATCACAGGATATTCTTATCGGCTCTGTCCCAATGGGCAATTTGGAGAAGATTTACTCAGAGCTTGATGGTTTGGGCATAAACACAGCCCAAAAATCAAATAATATCGTGGCCTGTACGGGGGCAGAAACCTGTAAACTCGGATTATGCTTTTCGAGAAAATTGGCAGAAGCTATTACAAACAAGCTTGACGCAAAAGGCATCTACGCAGATGATAGCACTATAAAAATAAGCGGCTGCCCAAATTCCTGCGGACAGCATTCTATAGCCGGCATAGGTTTGCAGGGGGTGGCCAAAAGAGTCAACGGCAGACTGATGCCGTGCTATAATATTTTCATCGGCGGCAGAACTGCTGAAGGGCAAGCCAAACTGGCGGAAAAAATCGGAATGGCGCCGGTCAAAAGCATACCGGACATATTGGCCGGAACATTTGAAAATGGAACAATAAGTTTGGAAAAATTAAAAAACCTTACGGCAAAGTATGGCGATTTTTCGGTAGAATTTCCAGAAGAGTTTTTCTATGATTACGGCAGCAATGAACCTTTTACATTGTCTGATCGCTGACCGGTACAAAAAGAGTTGCTCTGCCGGCAAAATGAATTTTTAGAGGTATCCGTAATATTCAAAGGATTTTAGAAATGAATATAGCAAATGAGATGACAGAACTTGTCGGAAACACCCCGATGGTATGGCTGAATAAAATGGCCGACAACTGCAAAGCCAAAATAGCCGCCAAACTCGAATCTTTCAATCCAGCCGGTAGTGTCAAAGACCGCATCGGCGTTAATATGGTACTTGCTGCTGAAAAAGAGGGAAAATTAAAACCGGGTATGACTATTGTCGAACCGACAAGCGGAAATACCGGCATCGCCCTGGCATGGGTTGCTGCTGCTCGTGGCTATAAACTGATATTAACGATGCCCGAATCAATGACCGTCGAGCGGAGAAAGATACTGCAATTCTTCGGAGCGGAAATTGTACTCACACCCGCCGAAGAGGGAATGACTGGTGCGATTAACAGGGCTAATGAGATATTGAAAGAAACCAATGATGCTTTTATGCCGCAGCAGTTTAAAAATCCCGCCAACTCGCAGATACACCGTCAAACAACCGCCGAGGAAATCTGGAAGGATACGGATGGTTCAGTGGATATTTTCATTGCCGGCGTTGGTACCGGCGGAACAATCACCGGTATTGGAGAAGTTCTAAAATCAAGAAAGCCTTCTGTGAAAATAATAGCGGTTGAACCTGCTGATTCGGCAGTGCTTTCAGGAGGCCAGGCCGGACCTCATATGATTCAGGGAATCGGTGCCGGATTCATTCCTGATGTGCTGGACAGAAAAGTTATTGATGAAGTAATTCAGATAACTAATGCCGAAGCTTTTGAACTGTCAAAAAATCTGGCCAAAAAAGAAGGCATATTTGCTGGAATATCATCAGGGGCGGCAGTAGCGGCAGCAGTAAAAACAGCTCGGCGAAAAGAAAATGCCGACAAAGTTATTGTTGTCATCCTGCCGGATACGGCAGAGCGGTATATAAGCACGATACTTTTTGATTGACCATTATAATGAAAAGTTTTGCTAAAATAGATGATGTACAGGTGGAAAAGAAGATAAGAAGTCCTCAAACCGGCTATCTGTCGCTCGGTATGGATATGACCGATGTCCGATGCCTTATTGTCGGCGGCGGCAGAATTGCTGCGAGAAAAGCTGCCACGCTTCTCGGTGCAAATGCATCTGTTACAGTCTTATCGCCGGCAATCAGTGAAGGGCTCAGTTTTAATATAGAATCAGAAAAAGTGCGATGGATACGCTCGGAATACCGGTCAGAATATCTGAACGGCTATGATTTTATTATCGCAGCAACTTCCAATCCTGCGATAAACATCGAAATTGGCACAGAGGCTCGCAGATGCGGCAAACTCTATTGTGTAGTTTCTTCAGGAAGATTTTCACAGGTAATTTTCCCTGCCGCATTTAAAAGTGACAATCTTACAGTTGCCGTGCATTCTAACGGAACAAACTGCCGCCGTTCAAAAGCCGTACGCGATAGAATAAAGGCATATATGAACCAATTAGACGACCGCCTGGAAGAATTGACGATGTTCGGCTTTGACAGAACAAATCTGAGCAGAGAAGATTTCAGCAGACTGAAGGAATTTGAAAATACAATCGCTAAAAATAATCCCGCACAGGATAAAATTCTCGTGCTGGCTACCTGCCAAAGATGGGAATGCTATGTCCAGAATGGCGATGCACGCCAATCAATCAGAGATATATTATCTCAACTGGAAAATTTTGCCGGCACATTTAAAACAAGCATATATTACAAGAACAGCTATACGGCCTATTATCATTTACTCAATATCTGCCTGGGACTTGATTCGCCTTTAACCGGCGAAACAGAAATTGTAAATCAGATAAAAGACTCTGTAAAAAAATGGATTGTTTCCGAATCATCACAGATGTATAAGACTTTCTCATCTGCGATACTATCCGCAAAAAAAATACGCCAGACAACCGGTCTGACTGCCGAACGAAACTGCTGGGCTTCGGAAATTGCATCATTAGTTAATAAAAGTCTCGGCAATGTAAAATCCGCCCGTATATTAGTCGTTGGTAACGGAAATATAAGCCGTTCTTCGATTTACAAACTGATTAATGCCGGCCACAAGGTTGTAAATTTTTCAAGACATATTGAAAAACAAAACAGCGACTATCAGATTCATCATACTGACAAAATAGAGAACTTCCTTAATAATGCCGATATCCTGATTATTTGTTCCGAACTTACGCCCAAAGCTCTTGTCTCTGTAGAACATTATAAAAAAACATCTAATCTGCTTATTATAGATATTGAAGGATATGGTAATATCTTAGGATGTCAAGGTGGCGGCAATTATTTGGGCTTTAATGAAATACCGCAAATTAAGTTGACCGCGGATGAAATAAAGACTATCGCCGATGCACGTCTAAAAGCTGTTGAGCAAACGCTTATCTGGTACAGCAGTCGCAAAGCAGTTAAACCGCCCGGCGGCATTATTCGGATAGGCGCAAGGCAAAGTCTGCTTTCTAAAGTACAGATTGCTGAAATCAAAAAATTTCTGAAGACGCTGGCTGATGATATAAATTTGGAAGAAGTATTTATTGATACTCCCTGCGATAGAGACAAGAAAACTCCTCTTCCTGAAATCAAGGATGATGATTTCTTTACTCGTGATATCGACAGGGCTTTATTGGAGGGCCGGATAGATATTGCCGTTCACAGTGCAAAAGATTTGCCGCAGAAACTTGCAACCGGCCTGACAGTTATTGCTGTTATGCCAAGCATTGCTCCATGGGACTGCCTTGTTTCAAAGAACAATGTACCGCTGAAATCATTGCCGAAATGGGCAATTATTGGAACCTCCAGCATTACCCGTAAGGAAAATGTAATTCGTTTGAGGTCGGATATCGAGGTTGCTGATATTCGTGGAAATGTTCCAAATAGGATTGAGCAGCTTGACGCGGGAAAATTCGATGCTTTAATTTTAGCTTGCGCAGGCCTGGTTCGATTGGGACTAACCGACCGCATCGCGGAGGTGTTTTCAGAAAAAGTATTTCCTTCCACGCTCGGACAAGGTTCGTTAGCCCTTGTTGTCAGAAATGATGATGTCGAATTGATGGAGTTCTTAAAACCGCTTGATTTAAGCAGGAGTTCGTTAGCCAGATGAATATCGGAAAAGTATATATTGTCGGCGCCGGTCCCGGTTCAGCGGATTTGATTACCATTGGCGGCCTTAGAGCCATCAAAAAAGCTGATGTACTAATCTGTGATAATTTGCTGCCGAGAACTTTTTTTGAGGAACTTGGAGTATTTGTCGGTAACAAACATATTATATGGCTTCAAGATGAAAATGGCCATAAAGAGCAGAGCGAAATTAACCGACTGATGGCTGATTCGGCTAAACAAGGTAAAGCAGTTGTTCGATTAAAGACGGGCGACCCGCACATCTTTGGCCGTGGTATGGAAGAGCTGGCATTCTTATCAGAGAATGATATATCCTGTGAAATTATTCCCGGCCTTACGGTTGCCACCGCCGCAGGGGCTCTGCTCGATTTGCCTCTTACGCAGCGTCAGCGGTCGTATTCTTTTGCCGTTGTTACAGCCAGATGTGCCGGCGGAAAAATTAACGAGTCTTTCCCAAAGGCCGATTCGCTGGTTATATTTATGGCTGTCAGTATTCTTGAAAAAGTTGCTAATAAACTCATAAAAGAGGGCTGGCCTGAAGATACTCCTGCCGTAATTGCGGAACGCGTCAGTATGGCCTGGCAAAATCAGGTCGAGGGCGAATTAGAGAACATTGCGTCTTTGGCTCATCAAGCCGACATACATTCACCGGCCATATTGATTGTCGGAAAAGCTGCTGACAAAAAAGAACTGCCGCAAAGCAGACCAAGAATACTATTTACCGGCCTTGACCCTGCAAATTTCAGAACAATGGGAACAATTATACACTGGCCTGCGGTCAAGGTAGTTAGAATCGAAGAAGAATATAAAAAAATTCCTGGAATAATCGAACAGTTAAGAGCCAATCATTTTGGATATACAATATTTACCAGCAGAACATCTGTGCAATTATTTTTTGAGGCATTGAAAAGTTTAGGTCTTGACAGCAGAGTTCTATTTTTGACAAAGATTATTGCATGTGGTCATGGTACGGCTATGATGCTTGAGGAAAATGGAATAATCGCGGATTTTATTCCTGCCGGTATGGGTTCGCAAGCCATCGTTGGAATTACCGAATCGCAGGACAAGGCAAATGTTTTGCTTGTGCAGAGTGCAACGGCAACTGAAGCCTTAGCAAAATCATTAGCTGAAAAACTTGGCCAAATAGAGCGTCTGTGTCTGCATTGTGTGCAGCCGCATCAAGAATTGGGCCGAAAATTACCTGAGCACGATGCGATTTACTTTACCTGTCCTTCCGGCGTGAGGGCATATTGGGAAAAGTATGGTCAGCAGGCCTTTAAAAAAGAGGTCTGGTGTATAGGCGATGTAACAGCAAAACAGATTAATGAGTTTAATGTCAAAGCAAAGGTGGTACAACCCTATGTTTCCTAATACGAGGATGCGAAGAAATCGGCTCACTGAAGGCCGAAGAAGATTGGCTCGCCAGGTAGCAGTAACCGCTGACAACCTGATTCTGCCCATATTTCTTGTAGAAGGCGCTGGCAGAAGAGAGCCGATAGAATCGATGCCGGGAGTTTACAGAATAAGTGTCGATTTGCTGGATAAGGAAATTGAGGACTTGAAAATCCCCGCGGTTCTTCTTTTCGCTGTGCCTGAAACGCACAAAAAAAATGAGAACGCTCAAGCTGCTTTCGAGCCGGATGGAATTATACCGTCTGCGGTGCGTCGGCTGAAAAAAATCGACCCGGAACTCGTTGTAATTACGGATGTCTGCCTGTGTGCCTACACAACGGATGGCCATTGCGGAATAATTAATCAAAAAGGACAGATTGACAATGACGCTTCTATCGAACTGCTTGCTGAAATGGCAAAGATTCACGCCCAGGCCGGTGCGGATATAGTTGCACCTTCGGCAATGATGGATGGACAAGTCGCAGCTATCCGCAGTCTCCTCGATAAAAACGGATTATGTGATACCGCAATAATGTCCTATGCTGCCAAGTTTGCTTCTTCGTTTTATGGTCCGTTTCGCGATGCCGCAAAATCATCGCCTGCTTTCGGAGATAGACAATCTTATCAGCTTTCGTTTGCCAACCCGACAGAAGCTTTTCGAGATGCTTTACAGGATGAGGCGGAAGGTGCCGACTGGCTGATGGTCAAGCCCGGCCTTCCGTATATAGATATTTTATATCAGTTGCGACAGAAAACGCTTCTGCCCATTGCCGCCTATCAGGTCAGCGGTGAGTACGCTATGATAAAATGTGCCGCAAAGGCAGGTGTCATCAATGAAAAAAATGCCGCCATCGAATCGGTAACAGCTATGAAAAGAGCTGGAGCAGATGCAATTATAACTTATTATACTAAGGAACTTTCTGAATGGCTCGCTCGTTAAGCAGAAAAAAATATAACAGAGCCTGCCGCTCGATTGTCGGCGGGGTCAACAGTCCGGTACGTGCTTTTAAGGCAGTAAAAACCGCACCACTTGTTGTAAAAAAAGCTGATAAGGCGTATCTGTATGATGTTGATGGCAATAAATATATCGACTATTTGATGTCCTGGGGCGCGCTGATTACAGGCCATAAGTATCCAGCCGTAATTAGGGCAATCAAAAAGGCTGCTGATAAAGGAACAAGCTATGGCTTGTCGTCCGAGCCGGAATGCGAACTTGCCGAGCTTATTAAAAAAGCCTTTCCATCAATTGAACTTCTCCGGCTAGTTAATTCCGGCACAGAAGCCGTAATGAGCGCAATAAGATTAGCCAGAGGCTATACAGGCAGAAACAAAATTATCAAATTTGAAGGATGTTATCACGGACATAGCGACGGTTTATTGGTGAAAGCAGGCTCCGGAGTTGCGACACTTTCAATACCGGATACCGCAGGAGTGCCGGCATCTATCGCAGCCGAAACTCTTATTGCTCCATATAACAATATTGAAGCAGTTAAACGGCTTGCCGAAAAATTCGGGAAAGATACAGCCTGTATAATTGTTGAGCCGATAGCCGCAAATATGGGTGTCGTACTTCCTGATAAAAATTTTCTTCGCGGTCTTCGAGAAATAGCCGACCAAATCGGGGTGGTGCTGATTTTCGATGAGGTTATTACAGGCTTTAGAGTTGCTTTAGGCGGAGCGCAGGAAATTTACAATATCAAACCTGATTTGACAATCCTCGGCAAAATTATCGGCGGCGGTTTGCCCATAGGGGCCTTTGGAGGAAAACGAAAGATTATGCAATTTCTGGCACCGATGGGACCGGTTTATCAGGCGGGGACACTTTCAGGAAATCCGCTGGCCGCTTCCGCAGGAATTGCCGTCTTAAAATATCTCATAAAAAGCAACCCGTATCCCGAGCTTGACAAAAAAACCTGTAAGCTTGTTTCAGGCCTTGGAAGTGTTTTTGAGGCTGCTGCCATTGATGTTCAGATTAATCAAATCGGCTCAATGTTCACAATTTTCTTTTCCTGCAATCCCGTTTCTGATTATACTTCAGCCAAACTGTCAGATACATTAAAATATGCAGACTTTTTCAGGCGTATGCTAAATTCAGGCGTATTACTGCCGCCGTCACAGTTTGAAACAGGTTTTCTATCTATTGCTCATACCAGTCAAAACGTCAGGAAAACCATTGAAGCGGTTAAGACATTTGCGAAATGACAAACAAATCACATATAAAATTACTGTCTCCGACTTTCTCGGTATGGCAGCCTGAAAAAAGTCATTCAAAACAGATTGCGGTTCTTATGAGCGGCATCGTTGATAGTAGGGCATCCATTTCAGAGTTGCCCTTAAAAAGGGTATCAAAATAGTAAAAAATAGTGCTGAGATAGTAAAGAAACGAGAGAGTCTAAATCTTTGTTTTTATTGGAGTTAAGCGATAAATACAGGTTTTTGATAAGGTTACAGAAAGAGAGCATATCGAATCCCGCCCTCTCCACCAATACCAGCAATAAAACAGTTCGCTGGTCGGCAATACATAAAACCATTGCCACGTAAGTTTGCAAAATCCAAATAAGTAATCACAATTCTGCGTCAACCCAACTTTCGCAGTTGTGGCGAAAAATTGCGGTTTTTAAATATTTTTTCCTGCATAGCGTTTCAAAATCGCCGAAAATGCTCGAAAAACCTGCATGGTGAAGACCTACCCTATGGCTCAGTATCGTACATATCTAAAATTGCTGGAGCAATATACGCAGGCTGCTGTCAACTAAATCCTGATGGATAACTTAGCTGATATGGTGTATGCTTGGTGGAAACGTAAAAACAATGTGAGGCAAGAAAAATGTGTAAAAAAACTATGTTGGTAATGTGTCTTGTTGTGGTGTTGTCGATGGCAATGAAAGCGTCAGCGATCGGTTGCTGGTGGTTCACTAATGCAGGTGGAGACCAAAGGTGGGACAACTTGGTTAACTGGGTGTCGACAGAATCACCAATTACACTGCCAAGCTATGAAACGAGCGCTGTCTATCTTGGTGTATCACCAACCACTGCGAGTGTGCCTGTTATTATTGACGGAACCATGGATACTGCAAGCTTCTGGGGTCTAAGCGTTGGTGTTAACACGTCTGCCGAGGCGGATATTGTGTCTGGCGGTAAGTGTGGTATTCCCGGAAGCCAAATGTTTGTTGGATGTAACGAATGGGTGGGAACGAGCAATGGCCATGGTGTAGTCAATATAGACGGAGTAGGATCGGTTGGATATGGTGAAAGCTGGACCATAGCTTCCGGTAACGTAGCTGCAGCAAACTGCGGTAGCGGCATTGTCAATATCACCAATGGCGGCCAGATGGTATTAGGCTGGTGGGGCTCATTTATCGGAACTAAAGGAACGGGAACCGTTAATATCATCAATGGCACAATGACTTATTGGGGTGGCGGTTTGACGATAGGCACCGGCGGACGGATAGTCCTGTATCCAGGCACCAAGTTTGACCTTAAGGGCGACCAAACAACTCTGGTTAATGGGTTAATTGTACAAGGCAGGATAACTTCTAATTCAAGTCGTTGTAGTCTTGTGGTTGTTTATGATGAGGATTTTGACTGGACCCATGTAACATCGACTTGTACATGCACAACCTTTAAGACAGCGGATTTTAATCACGATTGTTACGTTGATTTCCTTGACTTTGCGGTTTTCGCGCAAGAATGGTTGACTTGTTACGATTGGCAAAATCCTGAGTGCGAGTGCTTGTCGAGTCTGTGCGCAGGGCTTGAAACAGGGTCACATCAAGCTATAACACCTGTGGCAAGGTCTGATAGCTGGTGGCAACAGCGACATGCCGACATTCTCAGTCAACTTGCAACACATCCACCTGTTAATCTTGTTTTCATCGGGGATTCAATTACCCAAAGCTTTGATCCTACAGTCTGGAATCAGTATTATGCATCTTACAATCCCTTAAATCTTGGATTCAGCGGCGATATGACCCAGAACGTGTTGTGGCGCCTTGAGAACGGAGAGATAAATGGTATTTCTCCTAAATTAGCGGTCATCCTGATCGGTACTAATAATACATGCCCGCCAGCCGGCCAGGTGTATTCCGCAGAAGAGATTGCAGATGGAATCATGGCTATCTGTTGTACAGTGCGTCGAAATCTACCGAACACAAAGATTTTAATCCTTGCAATATTCCCTCGCGGGGAATATCCGTCAGCAGAAAGGAATAAAAATGCTGCTGCAAGTATATTGGCTTCGCAAATTGCTGACAGTAAGACAATTTATTATATGGATATTAACAGTCATTTTCTCGATCCCAATAGCAGACTTTCGACAAGCATTTTCCCAGATTTTCTTCACCCCAATGCAGCCGGCGATACGATCTGGGCTGATGCTATAAAGCCGACCATTCAGAATTTAATGGGTTTTTGATAGTGTGCTGAATTTCCGCAGTGATGAAAGGTAGGCGGTTTGTCGGCCACAACGCAAGTGAAGGTATTTGGCATCGAAATACTTTTTATTGCACGAGACCAAAGATTTGAGAATTTGGAATGGCAGAAATGCTGTATGTGTTATTGCTCCTGTATCTAACGGCGATGGTGTGGTAAACTTTTTAGATTTTGTAGTGGTTGCCGAACATTGGCTTGAAAAAGTTGTCCCATAAATTCAATATTTTTCGGCCTGCAGAACAAAATGCCGAGGAAGATGATTGCCAAGCAGATTTTGTTTGATGAGTTCAGTTAGTATAATTCTCAAAAACGGTCAGGAGCAATTTGGGTAATAATGAAACCAAGACAGGTGTCGCAAAATGGCGGAATATTGCCGTAAAATGGTGATTCGCGAGTTGTAAAAATGGTACGATTACAGCATAGGGCGTTCTATGAAGTATGAAGAGGAGAAGATGTTTAGGAAAATTATGTTTGTAGCGTGTGTTGTGGTGTTGGGTGTAGTCGGCAGTGTTCAGGCGATATGGTTAAATACTTCGTGTGTTCGGCGAGTTATTTTATGGTAATTCATTGATGATGAAAGTAATTAGGAGTTGAAAAGAATATGAAACTTGGAATTCATGCGTATGCATGGTGTACAAAATGGACAAATGAAGCGCTGCCTCTTATTGATAAAGTAAAAAATCTTGGGATGGATTTTATTGAGTTGCCGCTTTTATGTCTTGAAACATTTGATATTGGAGCAATAAAAAGGCGGTTAGATGAAGTTGGGCTTGAGGCCGTTACTTCAACAGTATTATCAGGTGAGACAGATATTACCAGCGATGATGCTGAAATCAGAGCTAATGGGGTTGATTACTTAAAAGCTTGTGTTCAGGCAACCCATAATATTGGGATGAAAAATTTCTCTGGTGTTATTTATTCTCAATTTGTTAAACCTGCAATTAAACGACCGAATGAACAGGTATGGAGATATTCGGCGGATTGCCTTCGGCAAGTGGCGCGTTTTGCGAAAGATTTGGATATTCAGATAGGCATAGAGCCTGTGAACAGATACGAAACATATCTTGTGAATACATGTGAACAAGCTATTCGACTCTCTGAGATGATTGGTGAAGATAATGTTAAAATTCATCTTGATACATACCATATGAACATCGAAGAAAAGAGTTTCTATGATGCCACAAAGCTCGCAGGTGATAGATTAATGCATTATCACTTGTGTGAAAACGATCGAGGTATACCGGGGACAGGTCTGGTAGATTGGGATAGTATTTTTAAAGCCCTTGCGGAAATAAACTATCAGGGGCATGCTGCAATGGAAAGCTTTATTGACTGTACAGATAATATGAATACGTGGGTGTGGCGACAGCTTGCGCCAAATGGTGATACGCTTTTGAAAGAAGGAGCTGCATTTATCCGCGGGATGCAAAAAAAATATGGATTGTTGCCAAAAAAAGACTGTGGCGGGCGTAGAGGAATTGTAGCTGTGGCTAATGCAAGCATGGGAAAAAGGCATAATGAGTTTGTTCGTCACGGGGCTTACGACAAGAAATTAATTGCTGAATAGAGATGTGTGATAGTTTCACTTTTCCTGAGTAAAGGTATGACTGTTTAAGATAGATTTAATGCATGCCTCAAAATGATTTGTTTAGCAAGAGCATTCCTTTTAATATAGTCTGGGCAAAGCTGGGGAATGTTTCTTTTAACTCTTTCCCAGGCAAACGCGTATAGAACGATATTTTCTTTAACAGTGACGGTAGCAATAGGTTTTTAAAAAAATGGGAGATGGTAGCATATGACAAGAAATGAAGGATGGCTTGGAGAACTGCGAGGCCAGTTTCCAAATATTTCTATTCCTAATATTAAATTACCACAACCTGTTGATAAACGCCATGAAGTTCTCATTGTTGTAAATGGTGACGAGAGAAGATCAAACAACCTCACGTTTGATAGAGTTCAACAGGAGTTTGAAGGCAAATTTAAAAAGGTTTTGGCGGAAAAATTTGGAATTGCTGCAAGGAGAGCTCACACTTACAAAAGCAAAGAAGGCCATGGATTTATTGAAGGCCAGCGTGAAGGTGCGGATATTTTTATGGATATCGATGTCGAGGCACCACTGGTTGTTCTTTTGACTTCGTGGCAGTACTCGCACCATATCGCCCCCTCATTGGTTCACCATAGGGGGCCAATTTTGATTTTGACTAATTTTGATGGCACTTGGCCAGGATTGGTCGGTGCATTGAGTCTTTGTGGTACCCTTACCAGTTTGGGGAAAAGTTATTCGAGACTTTGGTCAGAGAATTTTGACGATGAGTTTTTCTTTTCTAAATTGGGAGAATGGATAAAGACCGGAAAAATAAAGCATGACACTTCATATCTGAAGCAGGTTACTTCAGGTGCTGAATTATTCAAGACAGAGGCAGGTAAATTTGGCAAATATGTTGGCCAGTACGTTCTTCACCACAAGGAAATAATGGGTTTGTTTGATATCATGTGCATGGGCATGGTACAAGGTTTATTCCCGATGAAGTCTTTATACGATATCGGTTTGCCCATGGAAGGTCTTTCACAGTCGATGCTTGTACACGAAATGAGCAAGGTGCCTCGGCAACTCAGAGAACGGTGCCTGCAATTCTATATCGACAGGGGGATGGATTTCAAATTTGGTTCCGACCCGGCGACTGAACTGACGCGTGAGCAAGTACTTGAGCAGTGCGCTATGCTCATTACTATGGCAAGAGTAGCCCAGAGATATCATTTGTCCAGCATAGGGGTTCAATATCAGTTGGGGCTTAACGATATCTGTGCTGCATCGGATTTTGCCGAGGGAGCTATAGGCAGCGCACAACGATTCCCAATCCCTGATGAAAATGGTAAGATCATTCGTCATGGAAAGCCTATTACTTGTGTCAATGAGGTGGATATGGGATCCGGAATACCACAGACGATGCTCTTTAGGTTATTAGACACTCTTGGTCTGCCATCTGAAACGACGCTTCACGATGTTCGTTGGGGCTCAAAATATAAAGGAGTTTTTTATTGGGACTTTGAAATCTCCGGCGCTGTTCCTTTTGAACATATTAAGGATGGAATTGCCGGCGCTGTTGGCTATCGTCAGATTCCTGCGGCCTTTTCAATGGGAGGCTCTACTATTGGTGGGCAGTGTAAAGCAGGTGCTTTTATCTGGGCGAGAGCCCATTATGAGGGCACAGATGTCCACATGCATATTGGTACAGGCAAAGCTTATGAACTTCCGTCAGAGGAATTCCAAAGGAGGTTGCAGGCCACGACAAAAGAATGGCCTCTTATGAATGTTTGTCTTGACGGCGTTTCACGCGACGATCTGATGGCAGGTCACCAGAGCAATCATATAACGGTTGCCTACGTTCCGGAAGAACACTTGAAGTTTGTAACACGAGCTTTTGTATGTATGGCAGTTACACAGGGTATTAAGGTGCATTTAGCAGGTAAGGTAATTCTGTGATTTGGTAATTATTTAAATGTAGAGCCTGTTGCGCTCTTGTCCAAGATAATGATTTTGCAAACAACGATTTCTGATCGTTGATAATCTTAAGGTTCATCATGCCAATAAGGTTTGTTAGTGGGTAGAGAGGAATAAAAAGAAGATAGAATTGTTTTAGCTGCCGCCTTACATCCCAGAACATAACCCTGACGAGTATGTCAATCAGGATATCAAGCAGCAGATGAAAAAGAAACCTGCTCCGCGTTCAGGTAAGGAACTTCAGGACGGGTTGCATTCATATATTAAAGTTTGCAACGCGAGAAATCGAAAGTCGTCAGGTTTTTTGAACATGAAAAAGTGAAATATGCTAAAGTAGGATAGTTTTTTTAGATTTGACGTGTAATTTGCTTGATTCATCGGCAAAGCACGATTACATATAAAAAGTTACCAAAAGCTGTATGGGAAACAGAGAATTGAGCCGTCTGTCCCAGAAAGCTATCGAATCCAACGGTTGGATTCGAAAATCATTGCGCAACAGGCTCTATGGCAAAAGAATTGGATAACATGAATGCAGACATTATTGATATATCAGAAGGATGGGATCTTGGTTGGTGTAAAGAAACGAAGCTGAACAAATGGATTCAGGTTTTCGGATTTTGGAAAATTGAGAAGGGGCGTTTGGTTGGAGAAGGATGCTCGCCCCACATCTTTGCCAACATCGAACCAGAAAATAATTATGTCTGGGAAAGCATCGTTTGCATTGATGCGATGCAAGGGGAACTTAGTGTAGTGGTAAAACGATCTCTGGAACGTTTTGCCTATTACGACATTTGTTTTAAGCCGGGATCCCAGATTAGAGCAAGATATGTATATTCTGCAGTGCCTGATACGATACTCCTCGAGAATGTCGGCCCGGTTATCGAGTCAGGAAAAGAGTATAAGGTTCAAATATTTGTCCAGGATGGGATCATTAAGGTGCGTGTTGACGATGAGCCTGTTGGGGAGTTCAAGGATACGTTTTTGACGGGCAAAAACCCCGGTTTTCACGCGAGTGGTAATGGTGTTGCATATCTTCGTCAGATCAAACTAACAGATATAGTGACGGGAAACGTGATCTTTGAAGATGATCTCAAGACAAATTCGCTCATAAAAAAAGTGCCGGTAGATTTGTCTGAACTGATTTCTGAAGAATGGGTTTCGGCGGATATTCCTGGATCAGTACACTCTTCCTTGTTGAAGGCAGGAAAAATTGCCGATCCATATTTGGGATATAATGGCCCAAAACAAGAATGGATTGATAATCAAAGGTGGATATATAAAAGTAAATTTAAGGTTCCTGTTTCGTGGAGAGGAAAAAATCTCAGGCTGCTTTTTGAAGGTGTGGACTACCACGGTTATTTTTGGCTAAACGGGGTCTTACTGGGTTATCATGAAGGAATGTTTGGCGGGCCTGAGTATGATATATCTTCTCTTGTCGACCGTAATCGTGAGAATGAACTTGTGGTCTGCCTTCTTCCATCTCCCTCGCCGGCACACAGCACTGTTAAACCCTATATTCTGCAAAGATGGCATTTCAATATGGATATCCTCTCCATAGGATTGTGGCGCAAGGTTAAATTAATGGCTTTTGATAATATTACTTTGGATAGCCCTCAGGTTGTTACGCGCAGTATTAGTGAAGACAAGGCCATATTGAATATTAGTATTTCAGTTGCGAACTTGGCGATGTATCCATTTGAGGTACGAGGGGAATTTATACTACAGTCGCCATGCAAAAATGTTCCGGACATTGTAGTTGAATTCGCACCAGGTTTTTTCCATGGAAGTATGAGGGTTGATCGTACTATGGAAGTGCCAAATCCCCAATTATGGTGGCCTAACGGTATGGGTGAACAAAACATATACAAGCTTACCATAGTAGCGAATATTTATGAACCGCTGAAGGGGACTGATCCGACGGGCCACGCCGAAATGTGTATAACAACCGGAATCAGAACTCTTGAAATGAAGCCATCGCCAAATATAAACGGCAAATACAAATGGATATTTTGTATTAATGGGCGACCTTTCTTTGGCAAAGGTTCTAACTGGATGCCTGTAGATCAGATGCTGCGCCTATCGCCGGAAAAATATGACAGATTGCTTAAGCTTGCCCGCGAGAGCAACATTAATATTCTTCGTCCATGGGGAGCTGGACTTCTCGAAACCGAAGAATTTTACGATGCCTGTGATCGTTACGGCATTTGCGTATGGCAGGAATTCCCTCTTGCGAATGGGTATTTCCGTGAAATCGACAAGGATGTCTGGCGAAATACGATCATCAGGAATGTTGTACGATTGAGAAATCGGCCTTCGCTGGTTATGTGGTGCGGCGGTAATGAGTTCGATCCTGATCACGTTGACAATAAAGAAATCGTGGACGATCTTGAAAATCTTTGTCGCGAACTCGATATGACAAGGGATTTTCACCGTGCCTGTCCTTACGGAGGCGACAGTCATTCCTATCAGGTAAACTGGATGGCAAACGCAAATTACACTTTTTATACGAGAGACCTCTCTATTGCTGTTACAGAATATTCTATGGCATCCCCGCCATGTATGGACACACTAAAGAAGATTATCCCGGCAGAGGAGTTAAACAAATGGCCGCCTGATTCACCGGAGAATCTGAGCAAAGTTGAATATGATAAATGGGGGACTGCCGTTTGCAGACGTGAAAGTGCGTTCAGTATGCATGATGCGCATCTTTCAAAGATTATGGGCGCTATGATCCCTTCTATATCTGATTGCGGCATACCGGGAAATTGGGAAGAATTTATCAGATATGCGCAAACAGAACATGGAATTCTTACTCAGTTTGGAATTGACTTCTGGCGATCTCGTTGGCCTTACTGTACGGCAGTGATGAGCTGGGTTTTCAATGTTGTCTGGCCAAGTGCTATGAGTTGGGAATATGTCGACTGGTTTGGCGTGCCAAAGGCATCCTACTATTATCAGAAAAGAGCATTTGAACCGATTCATATTGGCGCTGTATTTGAACAATTATTCTGGTGTCCCGGAAGTACTTTTCGAACCAAGTTGTATGTTGCAAACGAAACGCTTACGAAATTGAAGGATGTTTCCATCAAGGTAATGCTGTACAATTATTCACTGGAGCTTTTAAAGGAGCAGACACAGAAGTTGGATATACCGGCCGACGATGTCAAGCATTGTGGGTTTTTTGAATATGAAATACCGATGGTTAGCAAAGAACAAGTGCTGTTTCTCTGTGTCGATCTTCTTGGTGCCGATGGTCATGTCCTTTCCAGAAGCCAGTACACGCCACGGGTTGGTCAGCCCAATATACAAATGCCGTATATCACTAAGGGGCCATGGATTTCTGATGTGAAAAATTTTCCAACTGCCTTAGAATCGCAGTATGATGGAGATTGGACTAAACTTGATGACGGTACTATAACCCGCACGATAGCAATTAAAAATATTGGTGATAGACCGGCTTATCAGGTTTCAATTGGTGTACCAGACTTTGAAGAGTTTATGCGTTATTCAGATAATTTCTTCTGGCTTGAAGCTGGGGAAAAACGTGTTGTTGAGATTTATGTATTGTCTGGCAAACAACCGGAAGTTGAAATAAGTGCATGGAATGCTGAAAAAACAACAGTAAAGATTATCTCTGAAAAAGCAAAATGACAATTTTTTTCACATCGCTTTTCTGTGTGAATAAAAACAAGGACGGTTTATTGGTTAGCAATAAGAAGTCGATTGACATCATTCGTACGGGCGATGCAAAGGTCAATAAAGTGGAAATATTTGAACTGAAGTCGGCTTGGGATTAGGCTGTTCAGGTTGATTGCATTACAGCTCAAGCATCAAATTTGAGGGTTGATGATATTATAGTCATTTCAAGCTGTATTGTTTGCGATAGGCCTGTGGACTTATTCCTTTTTCTTTTCGAAAATACCGAGATACATGTTTTGCTCCGGCAAAGCCAAAAATTCTTGCTATTCGCAAAATTGAATAATTTGTCTCTAACAAGAAACAAGCCATCTGTTCGACACGAAGACGTCTGATTTCCGCGTAGATGGAACGACCAAGCATTTTTTTAAATTTCCGTTCCAAACTGCGGCGCGATGTTCCTATTGCGGTAGCTATGTCGTTGACTTGGGTCATGTTTTTTGGATTTTTGCGGATGTATCGTATGGCCTCGGCGACATCTCTATCTTCAATTGCCATAACTTCTGTCGATTGTCTTGTTACAACACCGAACGGCTGAACCAACAGTAATTTGGCCTCCATTTTCTGACCCTTCATTCCTGCATCCAGCAATTCTGCCGCCTCGTATCCGGCCTTTTCAATATTTAGTGCTACGCTCGAAAGCGGTGGGAAAGATAAATCACAGACTATTTCATCATTATCAGTTCCAAGAATGGCTATTTCTTCCGGCACTTTTATGTTTGCGATCTTACAGGCATCAATGACATTTTGACTGCGGTCATCAGCGCAGGTCATTATCGCTATTGGTTTTGGAAGTTCTTTTAACCAATTAGCCAAAATCAATTGCTCCTTTTCCCATGGAGGCAACTTTTGTGGTTTTGAAGGTACGTAAATATGGGTTTCGAAACCTGCTTGTGCAATTATTTCATTGAACACTTTAGCCCTGTCTTCTGACCACGCAAACGGAGGTTTATGGTAGTATCCGCAAAAAGCAAAGTTGCGAAAACCCATTTTCAGAAAATATTCAGCGCCAAGTTTTGCTATGGCGAAACAATCCGTATAGATACTAGGTACGCCGGGGATAAATCTTTCTGTAAGGGGTGAAACAATAGTAGGTAAGCCTAACGCAAGTATCTCGTCGAGGCCTTCCTGCTCTCGTACTATAATGCCGGTGGCTCCCCACTCTTTTATGTGAGAGATCATTTTTCTTAATGAATCCGACTTTAAATAGAAAGGAGATTCCCTGTAAAACATCCATGGGCCATGGAGACGGGAGTATTTGGCAATCCCGCGTAATAGACCTCTGCCATACGCTCTCGATGATTCGATTAGCAAAACAACTTTGCGGGTATTTGACATGCTTTTGCCTCTTAATCTTAAATTAACAAATGGAGACCATGTCATTTATTAATAAATTTCTTGACCTGCTAATCATATAGTTATCATGTGTATACATGTTTGTCAATAACAAAAAAATCATGACCGGGATAGTTCACAATAAATGCTTATGGGAATTCCTGTGAAAAACTAAGATTCTAAAAACTATAACAAATTGTCATTATTGGAGTTACGGCCATATGGTGATATTAAAATATAATTGAAAATGTGAGCCAAAATCGTCAGCCCAAATAGACCTGTTTACTGTCTCATTTAGACTGAAGACGTACATTAATCAACCAAAGCTGGTGTCGCATAATGGCGAGAGATTTCCGTGAAATGGCGGTTCTGGGGATACAAAAAGTGTATAATAACCAGATGTATTGGATGACGGATTTTAGTCGAAAAAGAATAAATTTTATTTAAAGGAAAGGAAATGAAAAATGTGTAGAAAAGTTGTGTATCTATCGTGTGTTGCGGCGATGCTGTCAATGGCGATGCAAGTGTCAGCAGCAAATAACTGGGTTAACGCAACCGGGGACGGCAAGTGGAGCACGGCTGCGAATTGGGATGTGGGTGTTGTTCCGACGATGACGCCGGATAGCAATGGCAACCCTCACATTAACCTGACGGATGCGAACGCCTGTACTCTTGACGGGACACAGCCTCACGCAGTCTGCCAGTGGCTGAATCTTGGTAGTTCCGCTGGCCAAACCGGCACATTGAACGTTGTGAGCGGTGGGACAATCGGTGGGGACATCGGTACCCCGGCATTCGGTCCTGGTGAGACATGGATTGGCTTAAATGGCAGCAATGGAATACTCAACATAGATGGCATAGGATCTTTTGCGAAGAGTGAAGGTTGGCGTATAGGGGCAGGTGCAGTCGATGGTGGCAGTGCTGTTGTCAATATCACCAATGGCGGTAAGATGGCAGGCGGTACGTGGAACAACTATATTCACGCTACAGGAACCGTTAACATCATTGACGGCACAATGGAGGTTGTTATGCTGGGTAGTTCACTGACGATAGATGCCGGTGGGCGGATAGTCCTGTATCCAAACGGTAAGTTAGACCTTTATTATGGCGACCAAACAAATCTGGTTAACGGGTTAATTGCACAAGGCAGGATAACTTCTAATTCGAGTCGTTGTAGTCTTGAGGTTTTTTACGATGAGGATACCAACTGGACACATGTAACATCGACTTGTAAGTGCACAACCATTAAGACAGGGGATCTCAATCGCGATTGTTATGTTAATTTTCTTGACTTTGCTGATTTTGCAAGCCAATGGCTTAGCTGTACCGATTCCCTTAACCCGGCTTGTTCGCAATAGGTACTGTTTTTTCTGGGTATTCCTGAAGAAGGAAGTATCCCGGATTAGGAGCAGCTAAGAAGAGTAAAAATATTATCAGCTTGACTTGCGATATTTATGACCTTGTGAGTTTTATGATGTAGATTGAAAAATTGAGTTGAAGAATGAGTATTTTGATTGGTGAAAGTTACCCGGTGTGTGCCGGACGGAAAATACTCATTCCGAACTGTAAGAAAAGGGTGTTTGATATCGGGTGTGTTACCCGATACTACAAAAATACCCATAAGTGGTTAGTAAAAATGTGTTAGGAGGTAAAAGAAATGTTTAGAAAAATTGTGTTTGTAGGGTATGTTGTTGTAGTGTTGTCCATGGCGATGCAAGTGTTAGCAGCAAATGACTGGACTAACGCAACCTTGGACGGCAAGTGGAGCACGGCTGCGAATTGGAGTGAGGGTACTGTTCCGACGATGACGCCGGATAGCATTGGCGATTCTCGGATTAACCTGACAGGTGCGAATGCCAGTACTATTGATGGGACTATGCCTCAAGCAGTCGCCCAGTGGCTGCATGTTGGTAATTTCTGGGGTCAAACCGCCACACTGAACGTTGTGGCTGGTGGGAAACTTGGTACCCCGATATGGGGTCTTGGCGAGGCATGGGTCGGCGGAGAAAATACTGACGCCATTGGAATACTCAACATAGATGGCGCAGGATCTGTTGCGAAGAGTGAAGGTTGGCGTATAGGGTCAGCAACTTTAGGCAGTGCCGTTGTCAATATCACCAATGGCGGTGTGATGCAAGGCGGAACTTGGGACAATTATATTCGCGCTACGGCAACCGTTAATATCATGAGCGGTGGTGTAATGCAGATGATGGGCGTATCACAATTTGTGGTCGACGGAGTGATAGACATCAGTGGACCAACTTCTTTGCTTTTGCTGGAGACCGATCGTCTTCCTTTAGTTAATGCGCTTATTGCTGCCGGCAAGATTACAGGAAATGGTATCGTTGGAAATGTCAGTGCCACATATAACGAAATAGTACCAGGTTATACAGTGGTTACAGCTATTCCAGAGCCTATGACACTGGCAATACTTGGTCTTGGCGGGTTGCTGCTTCGCAGAAGGAATGTATAGACGGTTTTTGTTTGTCAAAAAGAATATTGTGTTAGAATGCCTATTTGCATGGATTGATAATTTTGGTCATCAATCCATGCAGAGGCAGTTTTGTTAAAATGGTTGTTTCGTTAAATGAGCTGTTGAGTTAGAGATGACAGTTGTCGCTGATGGGTTGGTCTCAAACGTATGGATGCAGAAAAAAAGGATACAAAATGGAACTAAATGTAAAAACTAAAACACGAGCGTTCACTTTGGTTGAGTTACTGGTTGTTATATCTATCATTGCATTGCTGCTTGCGATGTTGATGCCGGCTTTAAGTAAAGCCAGGGAACAGGCAAGGAACGTTGTCGATAAAGCTCAACTTCACAGTTGGGGACTTGCTTTCGGTAACTATGCCGCCGAGAACGGAGACAAGGTGTGTCCGTCTCTTGCGAGGGTAAATGGGGCGGTTGTAACTTGGGATATAATCTTGAAAAAGTATTATGTGGATGATAAAATCCGATTTTGCCCTTCGGCATCAAAAGTACTTTCTGGTTCTATTGTAGTTGGTAATACCAATCCAGTTTCCTATATCGGTTCACAATTTGGAGCGTGGAGTGTTGTTAATATACCCAGCACGCTTCCTAATGTAACAGGCAGTTATTGCATGAATTTATATGCGCAGACACCTCCTGATGCGTCATTGCTGTCGGTGTGGCGTCTGAATCCGGCATCGTGCTGGGGCAGTACTGCAGTTTAAGGTGCAAGTAGTATTCCTCTATTGGGTGATGGTATATGGCGAGAGGTAACGGTAGGGCCGACTGATGATGCCAGACCTAAACTGCCCATTGTTTCGTGGGAACAGGCAGTGGCCTGGGGCGGGATAGGTGCTTATCTTATCGAACGCCACGGCAAGGGCATAAACCTTGTTTTTCTTGACAGCAGTGTGAAAAATGTAAGCCTTCAAAATCTGTTTAAGCTTTCATGGTCCAGGGACTATATACCCAAAGAACCAACCCGACGATCGTGGATGCATTGAGGCTGACGAGTTGATTGCGCCAAGGTTGTTAATTTGGTGTACAACTCGAAAATACATAATATCCACATTTGAGTTGGTTTGACAGGGATAAAGTTGATTAGTCTGCATAGTGCAGCCATTCGTATGTAATATTTTAGTAGGAATGGTATAATAGGCATCTGCCTTGAGTTGGGCAAATCGCATTTGCTCACGATCACGAAAGGATTCATATGTACCATCGTTCTTCGCAGATTCAGCGGGAAACACCTTGGAGCCACATCATCGGTTATGCGGTGGGCGAAGGGGTAACTTCGCTGACAATGAATGGCATTGGCGCGTTCGCTATGCTCTATTACACCCAGGCGCTTGGATTACGCTTCGATCTAGCCGGCTTGGCCTTCTCGTTATCGAGTCTCTGGGACGCTTTGATCGATCCAACCGTTGGTTACATGAGCGATAATACTCATTCTCGCTGGGGCCGACGGCATCCCTATATCCTGCTTGGCGGACTGCTTATGGCCGCGAGTTTTTATTTCTTATGGGCAGTACCCGCTCCGTTCGGCAGGGACGGACTTCTTTTTCTGTACTTGATGGCCATCAATATCATCTATCGCACGGCGTATGCTATCTTCGTCATTCCATATACGGCGCTGGGGTTTGAGATTTGCACTGATTACTACCAGCGATCGCAACTGCAAAGCGCCCGTTTTGTGGTTGGCATGCTGGTTAACCTGCTGGGACCGGCGTTGGCTTGGTCTATTTTCTTTCCCGACAAAGCGGCAAGCGGGCATGAGGCTACCAGCATATCGTCCAATTTCATCCGCATGGGTACGGTTTTCGCAATCTTCACTGCGATATTTGTTTTTATTGTGGCGCTGGCCACTCGCCACTATATGCAAGACACGCGGGGTCGGATCGCCGAGACTGGCAAAGGAATCAAGATGTTTTTTTGCAACTCACTGGAAGTTGTCGCCGATCGCCACTTGCGGCTAATCATTTCTTTCTGTTGCATCGGCTCAGTCAGCGCGATTTTTGTCGCGACATTGCAGATGTATCTGTATGTCTATTATATGCATTTGACGGCGTTACAGAAGACGCTAACCCACGGTGGCGGGATGGTGCTCTGCGGTTTGGGTGCCATCTATGCCGCGCCGCTAGCGCGCAAGTTAGATAAAAAATACGCCGTTTGCATTGGTGCAGCGATAGCTGCCGGTGCCAACCTGCTGGCTGGTACGCTGTTTCTTGGCGGAATACTGCAACCGACAACCGTATGGTTGCTGGGCGGATTCACTGTGCCGATTGCGGTGGTCGTGTTCGCCGCCTGCAATATGTTCAACTGGTTCGGAATCGGCATATTCTCGGTCATATCCGGTTCAATGATTGCCGATGTGGCCGAGGTCAACGAATTAAAGTCGGGCGTGCGCAAGGACGGCGGTTATGCAGCCATTTCCGCTTTTATGACCAAGCTGGTTGCTTCGCTGGCCACGTTTATTGCCAGCGTTTGTCTTGCCTGGGTCGGTTTTGTCAGCGGTAGCGACAACCAGACACCAGAGGCAATCCGTCGGTTGGTCTGGCTGACTTTCGGACTGGGATCATTGTTTGCGGCATTGGTCATTCCCATCGCCTTACGCTATTCGATTTCACACGCTTTCATAGTGGATGTGAAAGAGGCACTGGCGAGAAAAAAAGAACAGACGGCAGTAAGCTAAACCCCCTAAGTTTGAGTATAGTTTGTATATTGACAATTGCTTTCTGGCAACGTAGTTTGCGTTCGTATGTTGAGAACAAAGCGTATAACTTTGTGCGGCTACTGCATTATGAGTAATTACTGACATTTGCTTTTGTGGCCGGTGGACAATTATCTTGCAATGGTAAACGCAGCTAATGATTTTGGAAAAGTAGAAATAAATGAAGGTAGACAGATTAAAAGCTAAGTGGATTTGGGCAAAACCTTATGGCAGCAAGGCATATAATCAGGCCATAGTTGCCAAAAAGCAAATCCGGATTCGAGATGTTCAAAACGCAATTATACGCATTACAGCTGATAGCTTTTACCGATTGTTAATTAATGGCAAATGGGTCAGTGATGGCCCATGCAGAAGTTGGCCGCAACACTACCAATATGACCAAATCGATATCAAGCCTTTTTTGTCCGAAGGGCTCAATAGCATTGAAATAATAGCTATTTATTATGGAGTTGGTGACTTTCATAGAATCTGCCAAATGCCAGGATTATTGGCACAGATAGACCTTGTATTTGTTGATAAAAAACGCAAGTGTATTGTTTCGGACCATAACTGGCAGGTTGCTCAATTAAAAGCATGGCAAAGAAACACCCCCAAAATAAGCGTGCAGATGTCGCCGGCTGAATATTACGATTCCCGTTTAGAAGGGAAGGAACAATTTCAAAAAGCTTATATTGTATGCAGAACATATGCTGGGCCATGGAAAGGCCTAAATGTGCGTGATGTTCCGCTTCTCACAAAGAAGCTTGTTTCGTTTGGACGGGTTATGGGCGCCAAAATAGTAAAAGCTGAAGGCGGTAACTTCTGTGTACCTGTAGCGAGACTGATGCATATAGGATTAATCGAGCTTAATGTTAACGTGTCTTCACCATGCGGCATTGCGACGATCATATTAGCCAAACGCATGTGTCGGATGAGAATTGTATCTGAAGATTTTATCATTTCGGTAGATGGTATTTCTAAAAAAAATGGCCGGTACACATTGAAGTCTGGCTCTCATATTCTTACAGCATTCGTTTCTAAACCGTGCTATACGCATAATAAAGAAACAAGCTTCAGACTGCATGTCGCAGGTGAGTATGAATTGGAAAATCCTGTCAAACATAGCTATGAGAATCCATGGTGCTTTGTTCCTTTGAATGAATTTGCATTTGCCGGTGACGACCTTGTTCATTTTGATTTCGCTCATGAAAACACAGACCATCAGGAAATATTGCGGCAGTATTCCAATACAGTGAGGGGATTGCTCGCTTCTATTAAGAGCATTAATGAATTCAGGATGAAAATTGGACTAAGAGCAAAATGTCTTGCCACTGATCAGATGTTTGTCAAGGATGCTTTTTCAGATTTTGTTAATCGCCAGGAGCTTGGAAGTGGAAGCAAATTTATCAAGCGGGCATCAGCCTTGACGTATGACAATAGTGAACCTACGATCGTGTATCCGTCTAAGCAGGGCGATATCGAATTGTGTTATGATCTTGGTCGGCAAAATTGCGGGTACTATTCATTTGAACTCGATGCGGAATCTGGCGTGGTTGTTGATATATGTGGCGTTGAATATATCGATTCTAATGGCAGAATTCAACACACAGATGGTAACCGCAATGGAATGCGATATATAACCAAATCCGGCATCAACAGGTTTATTTCTTTCAAAAGACGTTCCGGCCGATATCTTTTTATTACCTTTCGTAACTTTAAACGCCCTATTCGCATACGCAAGTGTGAACTTATTGAATCGACATATCCAGTCAATTACTTGGGAAGTTTTGCGTGCAGTAACAAGCAATTAAATGAAATCTGGCAAATATCCGCTCATACACTAAAGCTGTGTATGGAGGATACATTTACAGACTGTCCATTATATGAGCAGACGCTCTGGGTTGGCGATGCCCGAAACGAAGCTTTATTTGCGTATGGGGTTTTTGGCAGTGTGGATATTGCAGCACGGTGCATAAAATTGGCCGCCCAGTCGCTTGAGAAATATCCACTTGTTGCAAGTCAAGTCCCGTCCTCATGGGAATGTATTCTATCTGCATGGAGCTTTCTGTGGGTATTATCAGTATGGGATTATTACTGGTATACTGGAAATGTAAAATGGTTAAAAACTTTATGGCCTGCGGTGCTAAAGAACATTAATAATGCCGCAGGCATGAGAGATGAGCGGGGTTTATTCACTGCACCATACTGGAATATGTTTGATTGGGCACCGATTGATCAACGACACAAGACAGTACTTCACAACAGTTTGTTTTTTGTGGGTGCAGTAGGAGCGGCCATAAAGTGTGCTGAAGTACTTGGTGATACCAAAGAGATAGAAAATCTTAAGCAGTTGCGAATTCAGTTGTGTTCATCTTTGAACAAATTATGGGATAAGGATAAAAAGGCATTTCCTGACAGCATTCATGAGGATAATTCAATAAGTAAGTCGTTTAGTCAGCATACGAGCTTCCTTGCTATAATTTATGATGTACTCAAAAATGCTAATGTTCGACACGCTATTAAGAATATTAAATTGCCGCCGCAATGGATGACAAAAGTAGGATCGCCGTTTGCGATTTTTTATTTGTATGAAGCACTTGAAAAAGTTGGTATGCCGGAAAGAGTCATTGCCTCAGTATATCAAAACTATTCACCTATGCTGGAAGCTGGTGCGACAACAGTATGGGAAAGTTTTGCAAGTGGCACCCTGGGAAACAATGTCTTTCCGACGCGAAGCCACTGTCACGCATGGTCCTCGGCACCATTGTATTACTTCAACCGAGTTATTTTAGGAGTAAAACAGAAGTGTGCGGGTGGTCATGCATTCGAAATAAGTCCTCGACTGTGTGGTTTGACATGGGCAAATGGTACGGTATCCTCTGGTCAGGGGCCGATCAGTGTTGAATGGCAGAGAAATGGACGATTGCTTGAGGTCAAAATTACCTCGCCGAAGCATGTAAAAGTTAAATTTGCACGAAACACAAGCCATAAAAGATTAGATATCAAATTAGAGCATTTTAAGTTTGATGCCCTTGAATAGCTCCGGCAATTGCGAATTAAGCCCAGCGGCGTTTGTCTGACGCTGACTGGCGACAAAAAGATTTGCTATGTCGCCAAAATGAATTATTAGAGGTATCCTAACTCTACAACGCCATTTTAGCTCAAGATTTTCAGGCGGCTGACCGATACATTCTTTCAGAAGCTCTTATTTTGAAAGGATATACGGTATGGATGCCAAACAAATTAAACAATTGGAGCCAATGTTGAACAAGTACCTGCGACAATTTGATGACTGTTTCGGTCGAATTGAGCCTGCTGAAATGCTCAAAGCTTACGTTACCGGCCAGCTTTCCGACCTGCAGCGTAAAAGTATCGAGCCGATGGCGGATGCCGCCGGGTTGCCGCCACGAAATCTGCAACAATTTCTTTCCCTGCACAAGTGGGACGAGATGCGTATGCGCGATACGCTTCGGCACATCGTTGCAAGTGAACATCCGCATCCATATTCCATCGGGATCATTGATGAAACCGGCCATCCTAAAAAAGGCGACCAGACGCCCGGTGTTCAACGTCAATGGTGCGGCAATACCGGCAAAAAAGACAACTGTGTGGAGACTGTCCATTTGAATTACACCGCCGGCGATTTCCACTGCCTTTTGGATGGCGAATTGTTCCTGCCCGAAAGCTGGGCAGATGATCCGCTTCGCTGTGAAACCGCAGGTATACCGGAACCGATGACCCATCGTCCAAAGTGGCAGATTGCGATTGCCTTGTGGGAACACGCCGTTGCTAATGGGATTCGGTTCGAGTGGGTCGTCGCTGACGAGGGGTATGGCAGAGTTCCGGAATTTCTTTTTCATCTGGATGATAGAGGCCAGCGTTATGTGGTCGAGGTACCGGTTATTTTTACCGGCTGGATAGTGAAACCCCAGCTTTTGCATAAAGAACATCACCCCAACAGAATGGGGCACAAACGCCATTTTCCTCGTCTTAAAGCCAAAAGTTCTTCTGCCAGCAGTGTCCAACAACTGCTGCTTCACTCTCCGGTATTGCGAAAGACTCCGTGGGAGAAGTTCCACATCGAGGACACGACCAAAGGCCATATGGTCTGGGAAGCCAAAGCGGTCAGGTTCTATCTGAAACGCGATGCCATGCCGACTTGGGCGCATTGGCTGATTGTCGCCCGCAATGTCGAAAACCCCGACGAGGTGAAATACTTTGTCTCGAATGCCCCTGATGGTACGCCTTTGGAAGTGTTGCTTCATGTCGGCTTTTCCCGCTGGCATGTGGAACGCTGTTTTGAAGATGAAAAAAGCGAACTCGGACTGAGTCATTTTGAGGTTCGTAACTATCGTTCTCTCCGTCGTCATCTGATCATCACAGCGGCAAGCCATTTGTTTTTGGCCAAAGTTCATCAGGCGTGGCGGGTGGAAAAAAACAGAACTGACGGTTTGCCAGATTCGCACCGCATGCTCGGCTCTGGTCCAATCGTTATGGCTGACCGGCCGGGTGCAGATAAAAATCCTGGAACGAGTCGCGGAAAATATTACGGTAACG
>Ga0209212_1002137_pt1 | contig 29209 bp, 23 predicted proteins | sample RifGroC2_FD_183996 | JGI IMG/M metagenome (GOLD analysis project Ga0209212, IMG submission 183996) | Groundwater microbial communities from Rifle, Colorado, USA - Groundwater C2 (SPAdes) (version 2) | ecosystem: Environmental > Aquatic > Deep subsurface > Groundwater | place: Rifle, Colorado... | reverse complement strand
CAGGGTGGGATAATCAGTCCAGTATTAGCCAACATCTATCTGCACTACATATTAGACAAATGGTTTGAGGAAAAGGTCAAGCCCCAGCTAAAAGGATACGCTCAGATGATAAGGTATGCAGATGACTGTGCGCCGCAGGCGCACAAAGGAAAGTCCTTTAAGGGACTGAAATTGTGCAAAAGCTGCACAAGAGATGGAGGAAAGCCCTCCAAGGCCGGCCTGCAGGGGCAGGCTTTAAACAACCATGAGCTGCGTTGGTAAAGAGCCAAGGTAGTGAGCGTCATGGAAAAGGCGCACAGCAATGCGTCATGTGCGAATCAGAAAGACGAACGAAAGTGAACCACTGAAGACGTGTCGAAAGCGTAGGGACGACATCAAAACCAGGGGGGAGTCGTTAACCTGGGATAAATCCATCGGAAACCTGTTTACCGGGTGGGTGGTGTCCGGCATAAAGGTGGCGTGAGACTGATTCAGGCTCTTGAGCGGAACTGCGGGAACCTGTCGCTCCGATGCCAAGGGAGAAATCCAAGGGGCAGACCCCCGAGGATGAGAGTACCGAAGCGGAGAACAGGGGCGGAGCAGCCCGTAGTAGCGGAGAAGTTCCTGTAATGGGAATGGATGCGAAGGGGCTGCGTTATTCAGTTTTATGGAACTGTCAACCGGGAAATGGGAGGAGCAGTTGGATAAGACAAAGTCGTTTAGTATTTCCAAACAAATGGTATGGGAAGCGTATCTGCGAGTAAAAGCGAACAAAGGTGCAGCGGGAGTAGACGAAATCTCGATAGGCAGATTTGAAGAGCAACTGAAAGACAATCTCTACAAACTGTGGAATCGGATGTCATCAGGGAGTTATATGCCTCCTCCTGTGAGAGCAGTATCAATACCCAAGACCAACGGTGGAGAAAGGAGACTCGGAATCCCCACCGTAGCCGACCGTATTGCCCAGATGGTAGTCACAAAGCAACTTGAGCCTATAGTAGAGCCGCACTTCCATTCTGATTCCTATGGGTATCGTCCGGGGAAATCGGCACTGGATGCAGTGGCAACAGCACGGCAGAGATGCTGGAAAAGCGATTGGGTGATAGACCTTGACATCAAGGGGTTCTTCGACAATCTTGACCACGAACTGGTGATGCGGGCGGTAAAGAAACATACAGACTGCCGGTGGGTTCTTCTGTATATTGAGCGATGGTTAAAAGCGCCGATGCAAAGAGCAGACGGCACACGGGAAAATCGGCACAAGGGAACTCCACAGGGCGGGGTATGCAGTCCACTTCTGGCAAATATATTCATGCACCATGCGTTTGATGAATGGATGAGGAAGAACCATCCCGAAGTATCATTTGAGAGGTACGCAGATGATGCGCTTGTGCACTGTAAAACAGAGCTACAGGCAAAACTTATGCGACAAGCGATAGAAAAGCGCTTAGCCCAATGCAAACTGGAACTACATCCCGAAAAGACACGGATAGTGTACTGCAAGGATGATGACAGACGAAAAGAGAATCCCATAGAAAGCTTCGACTTCCTTGGCTATACATTTCGGCCACGGAGGGCAAAGAACAAGCATGGGAAATTCTTCGTATCGTTTCTTCCAGCTATCAGCAACAAAGCAAAGAGCAAGATTCGTGAGACCATAAGAGGATGGCGTATTCATCTCATAACCTGGACATCGCTGGGAAAGATTGCGGAGAATGTAAATCCGGTACTTAGGGGCTGGTATCAGTACTATGGGCGGTTTTACAAGTCTGAGATGTATCCTGTGCTTAGAAACGTAGAGCGTTATCTTGTGCTATGGGCAAGACGGAAATACAAGAAACTGGCAAGACATGGACAAAAAGCACGAAAGTATCTTGGCGGCGTATGCAAACGAGAGCCGGGCTTATTTGTTCATTGGGAAATGGGCTTAGGTTCTGCCGACTGAATTATGGGAGCTGTATGAGTCGAGAGGCTCACGTACAGTTCTGCGAGGGGCTGGCGGGGAAGTTCCGCTGGTCTACTCTCCTTGTCGTATGCTTTCAGAGCGGAAAAGAGGCAGAAGAATTCAGCAAAGCCTTAAAAGAGAGACTTGGAAGATACGGATTAAAGACATCGGAAAACAAATCCAAAATAATAGAATTTGGGCGATATGCGTGGCAGAAGGCGAAAGAGCAGGGGAAGGGGTTAGGGGCATTTGACTTTCTTGGATTTACCCATTACTGCGATAAGAGCAGGAAAGGCAAATTCAAATTAGGACGAAAGACAAGCAGGAAGAAGTTTATCCAGAAGGTAAAGGCAATGAATGTATGGCTAAAGAGCGTGAGGAATCTGATACCATTAAAACAATGGTGGAAGGTATTAAAGATGAAGTTGACAGGACACTACCGATACTATGGGATAAGCGGGAATATGCAAACAATGAGGCTGTTTTATAGAGAGGCGTCTAAACTTGCATACAAGTGGATAAACAGGCGTAGTCAGAAGAAAAGTTATAACTATGCCGAATATTGTCTGTTCAGAGAATACAATCCATTGCCAGAGCCAAAGATATATCACCTGACCTATACGCTATCAAGGTTTACAGGGAGCATTACCGAAGAGCCGTGTGTGGGAAAACTGCAAGCACGGTTCTGTGAGGGGCGTTAAGATGCTTTCTATGGTTAAATATTGTGACACTCTCCATACCGAAAGGGGAGAGAAACTGGGAATACAAAGCATACCTAAAGGAGGTATTTGAAAATGTCTACTCGACAAAGTAATTATTCCTCTTCTACATCCAATAATACCTTTATGGAGAAGGGCAAAATTTTATTTCTTCGTGAGCGTGGTCTCAGTATTAAAAATCTAATTAATTACGGAATGGGAGTTCTCGCAACGGTTGTGAGCAAGCACCATGATGTTAAAATTATCGACAACAATGCAAGATATAAAACTTACTCTTCAGAAGATATAATTACGACTGTTCGGGATTACAAGCCGGATATAATCTGCTTCTCCATTGCAACAATAAACGCTTTTTTTTCCTATAACACGATTCAAATTATTAAAAAATATTTTCCACAAATACCAATTGTTGCTGGAGGCCTTCACATAAGTCATCAATATCAAGAGGCACTTGAAAGAAAAGTCGATTACGTTGTTCGGGGAGAGGCTGAATTGGTAATATTGGACTTAATTGATAAAATTTTAACCAACCAGAAAACTGGTATTACCCACGACATCAATATTAAGGGTGTTTCTTATTTTAGAAATGGTGAATTGCTTGACAATGGGATTTGTGCGTTACCTCTAGACTTGGATCAGTACTCGATTATTGATTATAACCTTTATTCGCTCTCAGATTTTGTAAGAGCAAAGTCGGATATCAACGTGCTTGGCAAATGCTTAACTCAAAGGGGATGTCCTTTTAAGTGTACATTTTGCTCAGATGAGTTTATTAACACTAAAATCAGGAAAAGAAGCATTGGAAATATCCTTATGGAAATCGAATATGTTCATTTCACATATGGAGTAGATGTTATTGATATCAGGGATGCGGATTTTACCTTATCAAACACCAGAATTATTGAACTGTGCCAGGCAATTATCGAAAGGGGACTACGAGGCAAATTAAATTTCACTGTTGCCTCTGATTCTTTCAGAGTCCTTAAGAGGTCTACCCTGGAAATGATGCGAAACTGTGGATTTTATTTCATAAGTCTGGGAATTGAAAGGATGGTTCGACAAACGCAGGAGGTATTAAATAAAAAGCTAGACAGAGGAATAATTCTTGAAAATCTTGACAATTTGAGAGATTTGGGTTTCAGTACTTGTATTAACCATTTGGTAGGGTTCAGATTTGAGTCCGTTGAACTCTTGCGGAAAGAAAGAAGTGAATTCGCAAATCTTCTTGCTAAATACGGAGGGATGATTTCTACAAATATATTTATGCCGACACCTGGTACCAAAGAATACGAAATAATAGAATCTGAGGGTATTCAAGGAAAAAAGTGGTATCTAAACCCAACTGTGTTCCACGATTATAAACCGTTCTATCAGCTTGTTTATAATCTACTTTACGACCTTTCCTCCGTACCCATTTATCCTTATGGCAATGTTGTTAACAGGGAAATAATTAAAACTAAGGTGTTTTTCATTAAAGCATCCATTAGAAAGAAAAGTAGATCCCTTTTAATGCTTTATTATGGTGCTCTTATTCTCGCAAAAATTTCAGAATGGATGTATTCCCTAAGTCCTTTTATGGAAAGGTTGTTTTTGGGGAATGTTGGTAATTGGTCAGAAAGGGCCAGCAACATTTTTTCAGAGTTGTGGGTTAGGGATACCAAAAGGACCCTAAAGGGTAAGTAACCTGCAAAGGCCGGGTACCAAGCATGAAGGGACAATGAACGTTGTGCTGGATAATGGAGCAAATTTATAACAGATAAAATTGTGAGACATAAAAGGATAAAGGTTTAATGATTAAGGAACAAAAAGTCTCTATTATTATTCCTACGTGGAATAGAAAAGAAGATTTAAAAAAATGTCTGATGTCCATTAAAAATTTAAATTATACCAACTTGGAAATAATCATTACTAATAATGGGAGTACCGATGGCACTATTGAGATGCTGAAAAGCATGAAATCAGAAATGACAATTATTCAAAACAGAAAAAATCTTGGCGCCTCTTATGCCAAAAATCAGGGTGCAACCAAAAGCCGTGGCGAATTCCTCTGGTTCTTGGATAGCGACTCGGAAATTATTAATGCAAATTGCTTAAATGAAATGATTAAAATTTTAAATGGCCATCCTTCCGTCGCAATGGTTGGTGGGGAGGTGGTTGAGGAACAAGGCGAAAAAAAATATAAGCTTTCAAAAGCAGCAAGATATGGAATTGGAACTATTGGACTCAAAAATGAAAAGGATTATATGTTTCTTGAAAGTAATTTTATAACAACTGCCAATTGTCTGGTTAGGAGAAATATTTTCTTTGAGGTGGGCGGGTTTAATCCCGAATATTTTTATGGAGGCGAGGACACCGACTTAAGCAGAAAAATAACTCAAAGAGGATACAAAGGAATAGTTGATCGAAAAATAGCGGTTTTACATCGATTGTCTATTAAGCAGCGTCGTAGTAATTTTTTCCTGCAAGAAAAAAATCGGGTAAGAAGGCATTTTTTTCACGAACCGATATGGTTGTTTCCCGTCCTTCCTTTTTTAGATATTTTATCGTTAATTAAAACAACTCCACATTTCTTAAATCAAATCAAAAAAAGGGACATCAAGGAATCTGCACTTTTTAAAAAATCCTTTTCTAAAAACAAAACTAAGAGCTCTTCCAAGCAAGTTAATTTGATTCAATTATTTATTTTGTATTTTTTTTCATTCATATATGGATATTTCTTTAATATCATTATGTTGCCTCGAAGTCTTTATATACGCTTTGTGTATAAAAACAGGTTTTTGAATATTAACAAAGATAGTCTTGAAACTCTGGAGATTAAAAAGTGTTGAGATTATTAACTTATAACAGGGCTGGCAATCGCTTGTATAATACTTTTTTAAAATTACCAAAAATTGTCCAGCTATCTTCTTTACGACTACTATACATTATAAACAATTTCAGAATAAGAAGGTTAGAAGAACCGCTTTCTTTAACATTTTTTGTAACATACAAATGCAATACTCGATGTCAGCATTGTTTTTATTGGCAAGAATTGGGCAAAAATAGAGAATTACAATTATTTGAAATTGAAAAAATAGTTCGTTCTTTTAGGAACAGGTTAACGACAATAACACTGACAGGCGGCGAACCATTTTTAAGAGATGATTTAGTGGAGATTTGTAGCTTATTTTATAAGATAAGAGGTGTAAAAAAAATCAATATTCCGACGAATGGTTTAATGCCGGATGTGATTTATGCTAAATCAAAGGAAATATTACAAAAAACAAATTTATTTTTAAGTATCGTCGTTTCATTGGATGATCTCAATGAGAAACACGATAACATGAGAGGTTCCAAGGGTGCTTTTAATAAGGCTGTTCAAACGGTAAAATTACTTAAAAAACTAGAAAATGCCATTCCAAATTTTAAAGTATCTGTTCAAACCGTTGTCTCTAATTTGAATATTGAATCCTTAAAATCCCTCTCATATTTTGTCTCTAAAGAGCTAGATGTCCATCATGGTTTTCAGATCATTCGGGAATCGAGGAAGGGTGTTTTTGGATTAGATAAAAACATTATTAATACTTTTGGTCCTCCGGATAAAGATTATCAAATGCCCCCAATAGAGAAATTAAAATATGTTAATACCATTATCAATGAATATGAAAAAGAATCCGACCAACTTTTGAATCGCATCCAAGAACTAAAAAGGGAATATACATTAGATATTTTAACTGGAAAAAAGGCTGTAATGCACTGCCTTGCTGGAAAAATTGACGGTATTCTATACCCGAATGGTGATGTTGCCTTATGTGAGGTGGTGATACCTTTTGGTAATTTACGTGATTACGATTTAGATTTTAATAAATTGTGGAATTCGGTTGAAGCCAATAAAATGCGCAAGAAAATAAAATTCTGTTATTGCATTCATCCATGCAACCTGCTAAGTTCAATGCGATTTGATTATAATTCATTGTTAAGAATAATAGGTTTGAACCATTAGGAGAAGCGGATTCTCTCATTGCTAAATTAATTGTTGATTAGTCTTGGCGAAAGCATCACACTTTTTATATGCTGAGTGACAATCTAACCCTCCTCTTGTTTTTTAATTCCTTTTTCATTTTTATAAATAGTTATTAATTTAAAATGTGTGGGATTTGTGGTGTCTACTATAAAGGAAAAGAAGCATCCCTAAGAGACCATGTATCTTTAATGAATAAATATTTAAGGCACAGGGGCCCGGACGAAGAGGGGTATCATTTTGATCAAAATATTGGTCTTGGGGTGAGGCGTTTAAAAATCATTGATCTGGAAAGGGGGAGCCAACCTTTCACGAATGAGAATCAGGATATTCACCTGGTTTATAACGGGGAAATTTATAACTATAACATTTTAAAAAATGAATTGGAGGGTAAAGGCCATAAATTTCGGTCAAACTGTGATACGGAAATTATCATCCATGGTTTTGAAGAGGAAGGTGCCGGGTTTTTTAATAAAATTCACGGAATGTTTGCCTTTGCTTTGTGGGGAAAAAGAGACAGACTGCTTTACCTGGTAAGAGATCATGTAGGAATTAAGCCTTTATATTATTTTCTTGAAGGAAAAAACTTTGCTTTTTCTTCCGAGATTAAATCCCTTGTAAAAAATCCATATTTAGCCCAAAGAACCCTTGATATTTCCAGTCTATATGATTATTTGACTTTCGGTTTTATCCTTGGGGAAAAGACAATGTTTTCTCAAATCAAATCTGTCCCACCGGGATGTTTTCTTATTTTCGATGGAGAAAATATTCAAATAGAAAAATACTGGGATTTAAATAATTTAAAAAATAAACAATTTTCTTCTGAAGAAGAGATCTCTGATTCATTACTTAAATTAATCAGGAAATCAGTAAAAACTCATTTAGTGAGTGATGTCCCAATAGGAGCATTTCTGAGCGGCGGGGTGGATTCCAGTGGCATTGTAGGATTAATGTCTCAATTAACGCAAGAACCAATTAAGGCCTTTACCATCGGTTTCAACAAAGAATCTTATAACGAATTACCCTTTTCCAGGCTTATCTCAAAGATCTATAATATTCAAAATCGTGAGATAGTTTTAAGCACTCTCCCTTTTGCAGATATCAGAAAGGCGCTTGGTCATTTAGATGAACCAAGCGCTGATTTTGCTTTCCCTTTGAATTATATTATTTCAAAAGAGGCAAAAAAAGAAGTGACGGTAGTCTTGTCTGGTGAAGGGGCAGATGAGCTTTTTGCCGGTTATGAAACCCATATTGCTAATAAAGCCGCTAGATTCGCTGATTGGTTGCCCTGCCCTTTTAAGAGGGCTACGGGTTTTCTTTTTGAACGTATTCCATCCACAGATAAACGCAAGGATTATATCAACATGGCCAAAAGATTCTTTGAATGCCTTGCATTACCACAATATTTAGGACATGCCCGCTGGATGACCTTCTTCACAGATGTTGCTATGGGCAAATTGCTTACTCCGGTTATCCAAAATATGTCTAACGGCTATTCCCCTTATAATGCTATTTATAAATATTATTTAGAATCAAATCCTGTTAACACACTGAAGAAAGAAATATATATTAACCTTAAAACTTATATGGTTAAAAGTATCCTTTTAAGGGTTGACCGAATGAGTATGGCGCATTCTTTAGAAGTCCGAGTTCCTTTTTTAGATAAAGAACTGGTAGAATTTGCCCAATCTATTCCTGGAAATCTTCTTCTAAAAAAAGGTTGTTCAAAATATATTTTAAAAAAGAGTTTGGATGGAATTGTACCCAATGAAATCAGACAGAGACAAAAACAGGGATTTGTAATGCCGGTTCGGCAATGGATGCTCTCCCAGTGGAAAGAGGAAGTAAATTATTATCTTGGCCATGGCAGACTCCAAAAACAAGGCATTTTTAACAGTTCTTATGTGCAAAGCCTTTTGGATGACCATTTATCAGGGAAAAGAAACTACAGTTATAAAATATGGAACCTTCTTGTCTTTCAACTTTGGTATGAACATTATTTTGAATATCGGAGTTCATAATAAAAATAGGTATTCTTGAAAATATTCTCTTTGAAAACGAAGAATGAGACTTTTGAAAAAATTAATACCTTTTATCTATATTATTCTTTCATTACTCGCAACCTTTTTTTGGTTCAAAGAGCATGAAATTTTGGCAGGTTTAGAAGAGGGGCTTGTTTTCACTGAGTTTGAGAAGTCCTTCCAGAGGTCTCGTTATCTTTGGCAGGATTATTTTTTGCTTGGATTTAACCAACCAGCTTCCCTCAGCTTTATTCTCTTGAATTACTTCGGTTTTTTTTTAAGCTCATGCAATATTGCAGATGTTGTTATCCAAAAGGTCGTGTTCGGTGCGGTCTTTGCCATTAACGGCATTGGAATGTATTTTCTTTCCTTGTATTTTCTCAGAGGAAGGAAGGAAAGATATCTTTGTGCCTTTATTGCCGGGCTTTTTTATATGTTTAATACCTTTAGTTTTCTTAGTATTTGGAATCGTTTTATCTATGCATTTATTTTTGTGTCTCCCGTTATTCCTTTCAGTTTGTTGTTTTATTCCAAACTCCTGAAGGAAGCAAAGGTTCTTTACATCTATTTGATGTTGGTTCTCTTCTCGCTTCTTTGCTTAATGTTTAATAATCCTTCAAATATTATTATTATCTTCTTCCTCTTAAGCGTGTATTTATTATTTTTTTCTTATGAAAATTGGAATAATAAGAAAAAGCTATTTAACGCCTATCAAAATTCCTTCTTTCTTTTAGTTTCCATAATTATTGTTAGCCTTTGGTGGATGGTTCCTTATTTAAGTTCTTCAAAATTTTATGCCCAGGCCTTTTCAACTGAGGATAATATAATGTCTTTAAAAGGCGTAAGTCAACATTTCACATTACGAATGGTGATTCGGGGGATCAACCCATCCGTTCTTTATAATCCGGACTATTGGGGCAAGGTTTATACCACAACTTTTTTTGAAATCCTGAGTTTTATTCCGCCTGCAGTTGTCTTTTTGACTATTGGCTTTAAAATAAAAGAAAGACTTGTCTGGTTTTTTGGATTTCTTACTATCGTTGTTTTGTTCGTCATGAAAGGAACTAATCCTCCTTTCGGCGGGCTTCTTGTCTTGTCTTTTATACACTTTCCTGTAATGCAAGCCTTTCGAAATCCATACGAAAAGTTTGGCCTTCTCTGGCCTTTATGTTATTCCTTTTTATTTGGCTATGGCATAGGACACTTTTACTACTGGATGAAGCAAAAGTTGGAGTACTTAGAAATAAATAAACGGAGTTTTTATAATTATTTTCCTCAAGAAATCGTAAAGAAGATCTGCAATAATTTTAAAGAATGCACCATGTCAAAACCAAAGTATTAGGTGTAATTGATGATATTTATATAAAACTACCACATATATATAAAAGGAAGGGCTATGTCTATTTTAGTAACAGGAGGCGCTGGATTTATCGGAGCTCATGTAGTAAATGAGTTGGTTACACAGAAGCATCATGTCATCATTCTGGATGATTTAAGTGGTGGCTTTAAAGAAAACGTGAACCCACAAGCACAATTTGTTTTTGGTTCTATTCTGGACCATGAACTTATTCAAAACTTATTTGAAAATAATTCTATAGAATATATTTTTCATTTGGCCGCGTATGCCGCGGAAGGACTGAGCCATTTTATCAAACGATTTAATTATAATAATAATTTAATAGGCAGTATCAATTTAATTAATGCCGCTATAAATCATAATATTAAGTGTTTTGTATTTACCTCTTCTATTGCAGTTTATGGTGCTGCACAATTACCTATGACGGAAGAAACAACGCCACAGCCTGAAGACCCATATGGCATAGCAAAATATGCCGTTGAGCAGGAGTTGAGTGCTAGCAAGGAGATGTTTGGTTTGAATTACATTATTTTCAGGCCACATAATGTTTACGGGGAAATGCAAAATATTGGAGACCGGTACAGGAATGTTGTTGGTATCTTTATGAACCAGATATTACAAGATAAACCATTAACTATTTTTGGGGATGGAACGCAGACTCGTGCATTCAGTTATATTGGTGATGTTGCCCCGGTTATAGCCAAATCCATTTACATAAAAGGGGCCTACAATGAAGTCTTTAATATTGGCGCAGACCAGCCATACAAAGTAAATGAATTGGCGGAAGAAGTCTGCAAGGCATTTGGGGTGGAAAAAAACATCATCTATCTTGATCCCCGTAATGAAGTGATACATGCCTATTCCGATCACAAAAAAGCAAAAGATCTTTTGGGTTATAAAACTACGACATCACTACAGGAGGGAATACGACACATGGCTGAATGGGTAAAACAAGTGGGTGCCAGAAAAAGCAAGAAGTTTGACTGTATTGAGATCATGAAAAGTATGCCAAAGGCATGGTTAGAATAAATGATTAAGGTTCACATTTTATTGATAATGCAGAAAACCACATCCTCTGGATGTGGTCAGAGAATAGGGGCTATGCCAGTTATACTTTTGGGTAAAATGGTGATACCACCTTTTGTGCAAATGAAATATTTTGTTTAGTGTTTGTAACTTTATAAGCATTGATTAGGAATTTGCTATAGAGATCAAAGCATAATTCTGGAAGCAAATAAAAACAAATCATTGTAACTCTGTTACGATAATAAAGCTGAAAGGCATACTTATTCCCCTTATAGGGGTTAACTCAAAGCCACCTACTCTGCGGGTGGATTCTTTACTTATCAAACCAATAAATATCAATTAAGTCAATAGATATAACATCTGATAAACATATACAAAGATGCCTGGGGCAAAAAGAATCGCTATGAACATGCATATGCGATAATATATCTTGAATAAAAAATGCGTGGATACAAATTTATACCACTAACAACAATTAGTATCATTTTGAGCTTAACCCTGGGTGTATATTTATGGCCGCTTTGGACCGGCGATGTATTCAGACTGGGTAATAAATCATTGGCAACCAGGGTTCCTCAGGAATATTTTGACCTTAATGATTTTCTCAATCAGGATTCTGATTTCTTTCGAACCCTTCATTTGCCTATTGTTGCTCACGGGGAAAATTATGACTGGGAAACGGGATATATAGGGTCTGAGCCGAGCTTATATATTTTGGATAAACCCTCGATTTCCCGATGGAGTTGGGTGCCTTTTTGTGATGAGTTGATAAAGTCATTGAACAGACTTGTCATGTCTCCCGGGTTTGAAAAGATACTCTCCTTGCTTAATGTCAAATATATTGTGTTGCATAAAGATATCAGCAAAAAAGCCCGCTACCTCAACACGCCTTCATTTTACGAAAAGTTCTTAACATATAAAATCAAACCTGCATCTCCTCCCTTGAACACGAATCGCCAGAAGGAAATCCTTTGTCTTTCGCGTGGGGGAGAGATTGGCGGCTGGCAGATTCTTTTGGGAAAGTCTAACTTTTCCGAGGCAGGGTCAAGCACAGAAGCCTTTCCTTCCATTCGATATCTTGATACGTTGTCCAAGGAGGAACTTCATTTTCGGTACAATGTAGACCCGCATATGACTGATTGGTCGGGAATGGATTTTCTCAGGATTAACTTGAAAACTAACCGACCTACTCCTATTAAGATCGACGTTTGTGATAAATTGCACGATAGTCTTGTTTTCTGGGATGGGCGTTATGAGTCGATTTACTCAATTCATCCATATGAAACAGGACAATGGAAGGAATTCATTTTGCCCTTGCAAAGTCCCAGTTCTTTTAATAAGGGTGACCCGCGACAGGTTGAATCCTTCAACCTTGTGATTCCGGTATTGGACAACCCAGGAGAATTTCAATTGGATATAGGGCCGATTTTTTTAGAAAAAGGGAATATTTCTCCAAATGAATTTGTTCGTTTTCGAAAAAAATTCGATGCCCTGGAGCTTTACGAAGTAAGGGATGACCTTTTGCTCCCCCATATTTATCCAGTTAATAACTGGGTGTGGTTTCACGATTTCAACCATTTCGTTGATACTTTACCAGAAGAACGGTTTCAACTCAAAAAAGAACTGGTATTATTCGAATCCCAAAAAGATGAGTTCCCTCTTTTAAACAATATTTCGTTACCACAGGAAAGGCCTAATCTGCCAGTTCTTCAAGTTCAAAAAATTAACCCTACTCATTATAAAGTGGATGTAAAGAATGCAAATGCTCCTTTTTTCCTGGTCTTTCATGAACTTTATCATCCTGACTGGGAAGGGAAAATAGGCGACAAACCTCAAGTTCATTTTAGGGGTAATATCTATGGAAATGTTTGGTATATTACGAAAAATGGAAACTATACGGTAGAACTCCAATTTATACAGCAGAAATTGTTTGAAAAATACTTAAAGATAAGTAGCTTATTTTTTTCCCTTTTTACAATAGGCGTACTCACTTATAATATAAAATCAAAAATGCTTAAAAAAAGTAAAAGCAGATAATCTTCAATTTAAATTTTTTGCTGTGTTTTTTGTTTACTTTTCGTACGATTTATATACTGCTTCCACAAAAGACCCGTTTTGCTGAAAAAATGGCGGAAGTTTCTTGGAACCCCCTTATTTACATTGGGAATATTGATTATAAAGACAGGAGAAGGGAGTGAATCGTTTATTGGAATGCTTTTCGCCTATTTAAAAAGCAATCTAAAGTGAATGATTTTTTTCTCAAATAAAATAACACACTTCCTCTATTGCAAAGCTATTTTAGAGGATTAAGGAAAAGCAAAAGGCGTATTCGACTTTCTGTTACAATAAAAATGAACATCTTAGTTTTTTATGTCGTCTAAATAAAAATCGTCTAATTATAGGAATGAAGTAATCGTGGAAACAATGAAAAAAGGCCGTGTCTTGATTATCCGGGAACAGGATTTTGGTAGGAGGCACTCCATTAACTATGGAATGGCAATAATAGCAACTATTTTAAGCAAACAATTCGATGTTAAAGCCATTGACAATAATTCTATGTATACAAGTTATTCCGCAAACGATTTTATTAACGTTGTTAGTGCTTTCAGGCCGGATGTTGTTTGCTTTTCCATTGCAACTATCAATGCATATACTTCTTACCAAACTATCGAAATACTAAAAACAGAATTTCCAAATCTTCCAATCGTTGCCGGGGGGCTTCATGTAAGCCATAAATTTGAGGAAGCCCTTGAACGAAAAATCGATTATGTTATCAGAGGCGAGGCAGATTTGGTGATTTCACCGCTACTGGAGATTATCGTCAATAACAAGGAAGATAATCCTAAAAAATATATTGATTTAGGAGGTGTTTCATTTTATAGAGACAATAAATTGATTTTAGGGGGTACTTGCCCGCTGCCAATGGATTTGGATGAATGTTCCCATATTGATTATCATTTATTTAACTTATCGGACTATCTTAAGACACAAAAAGATATAAATATTTTTGGAGGATTTTTAACCCAGAGGGGATGCCCGTTTAACTGTTTTTTTTGTAGTGATATATTTATTAGAACGAAAATTCGTTACAGAAGTATCAGTAATATAATGAGTGAAATAGAGTGGCTCTATTCAACTCATGGTATTGATCAAATTTGTATTAATGACGCAGACTTTAATATTTCGGATGAGAGGGTAATAGGTTTATGTAATGAGATCAGAAATAGAGGTTTTCATGAAAAAATTAAATTTGTGGTTCAATCTGATTCCTTCAGGCGCCTAAAACTATCAACCCTGAGAGCCATGAAGGCCTCCGGGTTTGGCTATATGGGGATTGGTCTGGAGCGAATGGAAAAAACTACGCGGATAAGGGTTAATAAAAAATTGAATGACAAAATTGTTCTAGAAAACCTCAGAAATTTAAAAGAGATTGGTTTTTCAATCGGCGTCAATTATCTTACTGGGTTTACGTTCGAAACAGAGGAAAAATTGCAGTTTGAGAACCGAGCTTTCAAAGAAATTTTAGATAAATATGTTGATATTGTAAGTGTTGGCATTCTATTGCCTATGCCTGGCACAAAAGATTATGAAGAGAACTCGGAAATTGATAAGACATGGTACTTGAACCCAATGCTTTTTCCTAAGTACAAACCGCTATTCTTTTCTATAAGAGGTATTAGCTTCGACCCAAGAGCCATTAATGTTTTTTCTTTGAACAAAAGAATCGTTGCTGAAATAGTTCGAACGCAGAACTATTTCAAAGCGGAATCAGTTAAGAAAAAAAATTATTTATTGTTCATCCTTTACCGGTTTTTACTTGTAATTGCAGCAGTGTCTGAAAAGTTATATGATTTGAATCCAAGAATCGAGCATGCCGTGTTTTGTCCCATTAAATATTTGTTTGAAAATGTTAGTACAAAGTTAGTGCGATTCTGGTTTTTTCGCAGGAAGAACAATCATCTGGAAATCTCTCAATAATTATTAATACGAAACAAAGATGAAGAAAGTTGTTCTTATTACCGGTTGTACTTCTGGCCTTGGAGAAGCATTGGCAGAGAGTTTCGCTTCTATGGGGCATATAGTATATGCTGGAGCACGAGAACCGAAGAAACTGAGAGGTAATGACACTTTGTTACGCCCAGTCAGGCTCGATGTTACCATTGATAAGCAGTGCGAAGATGCTGTGAATAAAATTATAGAAGAAGAAGGAAGGATAGACGTACTTATAAATAATTCAGCCTATTCACTTGCTGGTACAACTGTCGATTTTTCTACTAAAGACTGCCTGGATATTTTTAACACCAACGTTGTTGGCGCGTTCCGGCTTATCAGGTTAGTTTGTCCCCATTTTATATCGCAAAGATATGGCAGAATAATCAATATTACTTCTATTAATGGACTTGTTGCATTGCCTAATTTTGGATTGTATTCATCTTCAAAATTTGCAATTGAAGCGTTAGGTTTGTCGCTGAGATACGAGCTGGCAAAGTACGGGGTCTGGGTAACAAATGTCGCGCCCGGCGCTATTGCAAGTGAAAATAAAGGCGACACAAAAAAGCTACCTCATAAGTCGGCGAGAGAAAAATTCTTGATACTAAGGGTTTTAATGCCCATGGTTTCCAGGAAAAAGGTTGTTCAAAAGATTATCGATGTTTTGGATAATCATGTGCCTCCTGCAAGAATACTCCTTGGGGCAGACGCAAAGATTATGTCTTTCTTACAACGGTTTTTGCCGCAAAGACTTTGGGATTGGCTTATTCGTTTTATTTGGGACAGGAAATGAGTGAAAGCTTGCCATACATTTCTGTTGTCACTCCCACCTATAATTCAGGGAAAACACTCGCTGAATGTTTAAGATCGGTGCGTGAACAAAACTATCCTCAAGAGAAAATCGAAATTATTCTTGGAGATGGTGGGTCAACGGATAATACCTTTGATATTGCCAGACAATATAATGCTAAAGTAATTTCAATTCCTCTGGAAAAACAGCACGCGGAATTTAACCGTGGCGTTGGTTATAACAATGCAAAAGGTGAATTAGTGTTAATTTTAGACCATGATAATTTTCTCCCGTATAAGAACTGGCTAAGAGATATGGCCTTGCCTTTGATTGAGAACCCAAATATGGTAGCGACAAACACATGCTATTACCACTATGATAAAGAATATGGTCTTTTGGATAGGTATTTTGGCCTTTTTGGGACAAGCGATCCATTGCCGTACTATTTGAAGAAAACGGACAGGTTGCCTCAAACTGCCACTAAATGGGTGTTGACAGGAAAGGCCGAGGATAAAGGGAGTTATTTTTTAGTTGAGTTTGAAGCAAATCCAAGGAAATTTCCTTCTATCGGAACAAACGGATGTTTGATGAGGAGAGATCTGGTAAATAATAATGCCGATGTCAGACCTGATTATCATTATCCAATCGATGTTTTGTTTGATGTTGTAAAAAACGGCCATAATCAATTTGGTTTCGTAAAAAATTCAATCATTCATCTTACGTACGAACGTGGATTCTTTGAATTTTTGAAAAGGCGGAAAAGATTTGCAGATAGATATCATTTTCAATATAATTTAAAAAGACGTTGGAGTTTAGCAATGCCAGGCGATGAACTGGGAATTGTATTATTTATAATTTATAGTTTAACTTTTGTTCGGCCAGCCTGGGATGCATTAAAAGGTTTTATTAAAATTCGTGATGTCGCTTGGTTTATACACCCTTTTATGTGTATCGGGATTTTGTTTATATATGGATTTATAACAATGAAACATAAAGCCCTTACCTTGTTTAAATGAGAAGAAAAACTATCCTGATAATATCACTGGGTTATTCTCCTAATGTCGGCGGACTGGAAACCCACCTGGATAATCTTGCCAGTTATTTAGTAAAAAACAACTATAATCTATTTGTGATAACGTATCAACCTATCCAAACAAAGGCTAAGGGTAAAAAGTTGGAAAAGGAGAGGAATCTGGAAATCCGTCGGATTCGCTGGTTTGGTTGTGGATGGTTGAATATCTTAGAATCCTACCCCCCCTTTGCTCTCTTATATCTTTTTCCTGGTCTTTTTATTTCTTCGTTCCTGTTTCTTTGTAAAAATCACAGGAGTATCGATGTTGTCCATGCTCAGGGGTTTATTTGTGGTGTAATTGCTACCATCCTCTCGGAAATTTTTAAAAAGAGAACGGTTCTGTCCACCCATTCGGTTTATGGTTTTGGCAAGAACTCGTGGACTTTCAGGTTTCTGAAAAGAATCATAAATTCTTTTGACATGGTTTTGTGTTTGTCAGAGCAATCGAAACAGGAAATCGTGGAGATGGGTTTAGACGAAAAAAAGGTAAAGGTTTATACGTATTGGGTCAATCAGGCATTATTTACTTCCATGGCCAAGGGTGATTGTAAAAAAAGAATGGGATGGGAAGGGAAAACAGTGGTGCTTTTCGTGGGGCGTTTGGTAAAATCTAAAGGATTACATCTTTTGGTAGATATCGCGAAAAGGATATCGCTGCTCGAAAATCAAATATTGTTTGCCATTTTAGGTGACGGCCTCCTCGCGGAGGAAATAGAAGCGGTAGCCAGCAGAGAAAAAAATATCGTGTTCCTTGGAAAGGTAAATAATAGTGAGTTAGGAGTTTTTTATAATGCGGCCGATATTTTCATCGTACCGTCTGTTTCAAAAATGGAAGGATTTCCCCGGGTTGTAATAGAGGCTCTTTCCTGTGGTATTCCAGTAATTGCCAGTGCCATAGGATGTTTACCGGAAACTATTGACAGTTCTGTTGGGTTGTTATGTAATCCTTCAGTGGAAGATTTTGTCGAAAAGATCCAATACTGTTGCGATAAACCGGAAATTTTGGAAAGAATGTCGAGAAATTCCAGGGAATATGCTATCAAGCGATATGGCGAGGAAAATGCCCGGGTTATTGAAACGAGCTATTATGAATAACAACAACCCAGGAGACATAGTATTGGGTGTCTGGGATTTGTCTTTTTGGATATAATAACAACTCAATATTGAAGAATGGCAAAATTTAACTCTGTTATCAACTCGAAAAAAACTTTAACAATTTGGTTGCTGGTCGTGGTACCTTTGTTAGGGTGTATTTCGTTATGGCCCATCCTGAATTTCTCCCTTTATGGAGACGATTGGATGACCTTATGGGTATATGCGTTTCAGTACGGGGCCATATATTCTAAATATGCAGTTTCCTCTTACCTTTGCCCCGACGGGCCTAAGTTTTTATTCCTGGGTTTGCTTTACGAGGGATTTGAACTTAATCCACTGCCTTATTTCATTGCATCAATGGTGTTAAGGATTTTGGCGGCAGTGAGTATTTATTTTTTTACCATAGGAATTTCAAATAATAGAATAGCAGGGTTATTATCCAGTGCTTTTTTTGCGGTATGTTATATCGGTTTAGAATCCACGAGCTGGGTCTTTAATGCCAACACATACGTTGCAATTATTTTTGTGAGTTTTTTTGTTTATTTTTTTTACCAGTCAAGAAGAGAGTGTTCGTTCTATATTTATTTTACGTCCCTGGTTTTCTTTACCTTGGCCCTGTCATTTGCATCCCCTCGTATGTCTGCAATTTTTATCGTGGTACTTGGTGATTTCTTGTGGCTTCTTCGGCAACCGGTCCTTAAAAAGTTTAAAATCATTCTCGTTCGCCAACTGCCTTTATACCTGATTGCTTATCTATTAAAATTAGTGGGTACGTTTGGTGGCGGTAATGACTTGTCTTCCAGGGTGGTTGGCGGCCTGGAATATGGGAAGAATGTAATTGGCCAGGGAAGGTTTGATTTTTTACTCTATCCTATCGCAAATGTGGGTAACATTGTGCTGCCTGATAAAGTATGGACTTTATCATTTTCTTTAAAATTAGCGATTTCACTTTCCATTATTATTGCCATATTTTCGGTCATTAGAAGTTTAGTTTTTAAACCACGGGATAAAGTGCTTTTTGGCTTTGCACTTGCCTTATCGGGATGGATGTTTTTTTTGTGGTATATGCATAAAATTCAAGGCGCATCATTCAGAGGTTCTAATGTTATTGGTCCTACCTTAATAGGAGGTGTTTTTTTTATTGGTGTGATATGGATTTATCTCCGCTATCGATCTGTTTATCCGGAATTAGCGGAATCTATTGTTTTCTCCTCCGGTTGGATAGTTTCATTTTTTGTTTTTACCTGGGTATTTGCTCCATCCCTTATCACACAATCATACCACAGGTATTTTACCGTATCTTCTGTCGGGTTGTCCGTATTTATTGGATGTGCATGTAGTTTGCTATATCAGGCCTTAACCGTTTCTTCAAGAAAGGTCGTCACCTGGTGCAAGCACCCCATACTGGTGTTTCAATGGTTTTTTCTTTATCTTCTGGTGGGAGGAATTTTTTTGATTAACATGGTCTGTAGTATTGGCTTTCTTGGGGGACAAAGGGATTACCGGGGGGTTAAACCTGTCAATGAGGTCTGGGAATCATTAACTAAGCAGGTTCCATCCGTTAGGGACCATGCAGTATTTTATATTACCTGTGATGACTACGAATTGTTACGCGGAACATTGGACTTTGGATTCTCTCCTCATTTTGGCATCATGTATGGTATTTCAGAATATGCGAAAAACCCTTTATTAGTTATTAATTTTGATGAATTAGTACGGGTAATGGAGCAGGGGGCATTTATTGGCTATGGGGTTCAAAAAGTTGAGATTGATAATCTTTACTGTTTTCACTTAGAAAACAATGAATTAATCTACACGAAACCTGAAACCATTCAACGCCTTAATAAAGTCCTCGTGAGCGAAAAAGATTCTCAGGGGAATACGATATGGAGACGAAGGTAAAAGATATAAACATCCAATTAATCTGGATGGAGTAAATAAAAAAACTTTATTGGTGGATAAAAACATTTGAAAATCGTTAGCATTTTAATACCGGCAATGAATGAGGAAGAAACCCTTGGTCTTTTGATTGACGATATCAAGAAGACAATAATGTGTTTGGAATATACATTCGAGATCATTGTCATAAATGATCATTCTGTTGATAATACGCCTAAAATAGCGAAAGAGAAGGGTGTAATACTATTATCAAATAGTGGAAAAGCGGGTAAAGGGAATAGTCTTAGGCTGGGTTTTTCGAAAGCAAGTGGTGATTTCATCATAATGATGGACGCCGACTATTCTCATAGGGCAGAAGATATTCCGGCTTTTTTGACGGCGTTAGAAAATGGAGCGGGCTTGGTTGTGGGGTCGAGGATTTATGGTGGGAGCGATGAATACACCAGGGTTCGGGGCTTTGGTAATATATTTTTTACCTGGCTTTTTGGCTTTTTCCATAAAAGGTATTTATCAGATGCCCTGAATGGGTATAAGGCATTCAGGAAAGAGGTGGTAAAGGATTTTCAATATAACTCTGTGGATTTTGAGATTGAGATTGAACTCTTAGTCTGTACCCTTAGAAAGGGCTGGCCAATTGTTGAAATTTCAAGTCACGAAAGAATCAGGGGTGGGGGACAACCCAAATCAAGGGTAGTCAAGCATGGGTTTAAATTTCTTTACAGAATAGTGATAGAATATTTAAAAAACAAAAAAATACAGCAGAATAAAAGCCTGAAACAGAAGAAATAGCTACATCCCATTATAATTTTAAAAAGAGGTTTGATTTTATTTAGGAAATTACCTTTATTTTATTTGACTTCAAACCAACCAGTGGCTGGATAATATGCTGCTAAATGAACTAAGCAGGATTACAACATTTCAATTTCTCGCAACAGGAATTTTTTATGAAAATACAATCTGATGAATGGATCATGAAACAGGATGCATTTTTTTCCCTTCCGAAGGATCACCCTCTTGTACTCCAAACTTATTCAAAGGAGCCCCTGAAGCTTTATGCTGTTTGGCACAAGGGGAAAAAAGTTGGAGGATAGAATTGCATAGTATTGCAATATCTGGTCACGAAAGAAGCCGGAGTGTGTAACGAACAAAACCAAAGTTGTTTCCACTGATTTAAGTCTTTATTTAGAATATTGAATGACTATTTCAAGGGTTTAGCAACTTATAAAAAATATTGAAAAGAGAAGGAAAAATGCAAGATATTACTACGATGTTAGAAAGTATAAATGCTGTTGACCAGAAGAAAATTTTATTAGTAAATCCCCCTTATTCTTACTTCGTTTACAAAAATGTAGATAGAAAGGCCGGCACCTTACAAAACCCTGTCCTGAGCCTTGCAACAATAGGAGCCACATTACGACAGCATGGACATGAGGTGAAGGTTTTGGATCTTGATCTTTATAACAATAGTTGGGAGAAGCTAGAAGAAACACTCAAACAATTTGTTCCTCATGTTGTTGGCATTACCGGAACTTCGCCTTTATATAAAGAGATTATAAGAATTGCGCAAACAGTAAAAAGCCTAGCGCCAAACATACTGGTTGTAACAGGCGGCGTACACTCTTCAATTTTTCCGGAAGAAATGTTAAATCAAGCGAAAATTGATCTTGTCGTGATTGGAGAAGGGGACTTCCAACTAGTAGAAATTTTAGAGGGCAAAGATATTGATTTAGTTGATGGCATTATGTACAAAGATGATGGCATAATTAAAAAAACAAATAGCAGGAAATTAATTGCTGATTTAGATATTCTCCCCTTTCCTGCATGGGATCTGTTTGAAATTCATAAATATAAAGGATCAAGTATCGCGGAGCGGAGGAGGCCTGTAGGATCACTGGAAACCAGTCGTGGCTGTGTTTTTAATTGCTGCTTTTGCAACAAAAAGATGTATGGAAACAGCTTCAGGCCAAAGTCTGCAATACGGGTAGTTGATGAAATTGAGTATATGCTGGATGTGGGATTTAAAGAAATCCGCATCCAGGATGATATGTTCTCAACTAATATTAAAAGGGCAAAGGCGATATGCGATGAAATCATCAAGCGCAAACTTAAATTCTTCTGGACGCTTTTTAACGGTATTCGTGTAGACTCTGTTGATTTAGAGTTATTCAAAAAAATTAAAGCGTCTGGTGGTTATCAAGTCTCTTTCGGAATAGAATCTGGAAATCAAGAAATTCTCAATAGGGCAAGTAAAAAAATAAAGGTAGAACAAATTAGCGAGGCTATTTGCATGGCAAATTCAGTAGGTTTAGAAACGGTGGGTTTTTTTATAATAGGCTTACCGGGGGAAACGGAAAAGACAATTGAAGATACAATCAGATTTTCTAAAAGTGTGAAATTAGATTTTGCTAAATTTGGCATTGCAGTTCCTTTTCCGGGGACAGTCTTATATGAAGAATGGAATGGTAAAGGCTTAATCAAAACGAAAGATTGGTCAAAATATACACAAAATAGTCTCCTTGAAATATATAACCATCCTAATTTAAGCTGGGAAACACTTATATATTACTATAAAAGAGCGTTCAGAGAGTTTTATTTTCGCCCAATTTATGTAGTGAAAAGGGTTTTGAAAAGCATTTTCACAGGTAATATTTTTTCAGAACTTAAATACGTTATTACAACAAAATGGTGGTGAAGGTTTACCGCTTAAACGGTTAAAATTGTTGAATTTTAAAAAATGCAAGAGTGGATAATATTCGCCATTTCGGAAATAATTGCCAGATATTATTTAAAAAAACCGGATCAGGCGGAATTAATACGAATAAAATACCCTTCTTTAAAATGCTTGTTTTCTGTATTTTTAAACCAGCTATGTGAAATTTTCCATCTCACTAGGTCGTATAAGGTGGTAAGCATTCACTTCGAATTAACCAACCATTGTAATCTAAAATGCAATATGTGTCCCGTTAACAGAGATATGATACGAGAGAAAGGATTCATGGATTTCGCGCTTTTTAAGAAGATAGTGGATAGTAATTTGAAGCTGAGTTATGTCGCATTGCATAACTGGGGAGAGCCTCTTTTACATCCGAACATCATCGATATGATAAAATATTGTACAACAAGGGAAATTAAGACGATGCTTTATACTAATGGCCTTCTCTTAACGACAAATATGATCTCTGATTTACTACGTAGTGGACTGGGACGCATAACAGTTTCTCTGGATGGAGTTGGCGAAACATATCGTGAGATAAGGGGAATTGCTTACGAACAAATACGAGAAAATATTCTGAAATTGATTCAACTAAGAGATCGGCAGAATAAAGATCTAAAAATTGAGATATCAACAGTAATTTTCGAAAATACAGAAGATGCAGTAAAAAGAATTAAAGAAGAATGGTCTGGATTAGTGGATCGGATAATCTTCCAGCCGAAATTTATAAGGAGGGAAAATGGAAGAAAATCTGTATGCCATGAATTGTGGAGGGGAAATCTCATTGTGCTATGGAATGGTACAGTCGTACCCTGCTGCATTGATAGTGAGGGGAAGTTGAATATGGGTAATGCGTGGCAGCAAGGCATATCAGAGATTTGGAATGGAGATAAGATGAGGGCTATACGAAAAAAACATTCAAAGGAAAAATTTCCAAATATTTGCAATGCATGTTGCGAATATACAACGGATATAACATCGCCAAGATTTTCATGAGATTTTTTCATATGGTATCTTCCTTTGAAGGTAAAACGAGGATCGCTATCATTTAGAAAGAGATAATAATTTTTTTTAATCTGCAGCGAGAGAAAAGATGCCGCTTTTTAAATCCTTTCGTATAGGGGAAGTATAAATATAAGGAGCAATTTTTGTACGAATTATTATTGTGTACGAAAATGCGCATTCTAATTGTATCGTTTAAAGAATTGAGGTTTTATGAAATATCTTTTGATTGGCGGAGCTGGTTTTATTGGAATTAACTTTGCCAAAAGAATTTTAGAGAATAAGGATAATGTTATTATTTTTGACAAATTTTTCAGGAAAGGTACTAAGGAAAATGTTGAATGGCTACTAAGTAAGTATCCAAATGTTGAGGTCGTAGAAGGGGATATAAGATATGACACAGAGCTACTCCTGGAAAAAATTAATGATGTCGAGGTTGTACATCATCTCGCGGCACAGGTTGCTGTTACAACTTCTGTTGCAAATCCAAGAGAGGATTTTGAACACAATGCTTTAGGTACTCTTAATGTCTGTGAAGCTATTAGGGAGTCAAAAAATAAACCTATTTTAATTTACGCTTCAACAAATAAAGTCTATGGAGAAATGTCTGATGTTGAAATAATTCAGAGAGGTCGAAGGTATGAATATAAAGATTTAATGAATGGAATATCTGAAGATACAAACTTAGATTTTTATTCTCCGTATGGTTGTTCAAAAGGCGCTGGCGATCAATATGTTAGAGATTATTCCAGAATTTATGGTTTAAAAACCATTGTTTTCAGGCAATCATGTATTTACGGAAAAAGACAATTTGGCATAGAAGATCAAGGTTGGGTTGCTTGGTTTACAATAGCGTCGGTATTAGGAAAGCAAATTACCATATACGGCGACGGTATGCAGGTAAGGGATGTTTTACATGTAAACGATCTATTTGACGCATGGGAACTTGCGTTAAAACATGTCAGCAAAAGCTGTGGTCAAATTTATAATATTGGTGGTGGTCCCGGTATGACAATGTCACTGCTTGAATTATTGTCATATTTGGAGGAATTGCTGGGAGAAAAAATAGAGATTAGATATGGTAATTGGCGCCCTGGTGATCAAAAGATATTTGTCTCAAGTATTCGAAAAGTGGAAAAAGAGCTAGGGTGGACGCCTAAAATATCTATAAAACAGGGAATTGTTGAGTTGTTTTCTTGGGTACAACAAAACAAACATATTTTTTAATAACAGCAGAATTAGTGATGAATTTTTTACCTAATATGGCTCTTTCTGAGAATTTCAACTGTATATGCTAAATTGAAAAAATGCTTATGGAAAAATCTCCTTTAGTTTCAATTGTCGTTTCTAATTATAATGGCTGGAATCTTAATGTGTTAGCTCCTTGCTTAGAATCGCTTTTTAAGTTGGACTATCCCTCCTATGAAATTATCCTGGTGGATAATTGTTCTACGGACGGCAGCGTCGAGGAAGTGGAAAAACTCTTTGGGAATAACTCCAAGCTAAAGATTATTCGCCACCGGGAGAATAGGTACAGCAAAGGACTTAATGAAGGAGCAAAGTCGTCAAAAGGAAAATACGTTGTCTACTTTAATAACGATATTATTGCGGATCCCACCTACCTGAAGGAAGCCATCGATGTTTTTGAGGAAAGAGATGATGTGGCCATCATACAAGGCAAGCTTCTTTCTTATTTCGATCACTCCAAGATTGATAGCATTGGGGAGACTATGGACTTGTTTGGCAATCCCATAACCATTGGATGGGGGAAACAGGACGTGGGGCAATATGATCAGGAACAGGAGATTCTTTCCGCAAGTGGCTCGGCCTCGATTATTCGAAAAAGTATCTTTGACGAAATCGGCTATTTTGGGGAAGAATATTTTATTGGGTATGAGGACATGGATCTTGCTTTACGGGCAAGACTGAAGGGGTACAAGGTACTTTATACCCCTAAAGCGATTGTCTATCACATGCGGGGCGTTACAGATCTGTCAGATGAATTAAGAGTAAGAGTAAGGTGGCATTTTAACAAAAATAGAATCATGACCATGATTAAAAACTATAGCATTAAAAGCCTTTTCAAGGCTTTGCCCGTGACCATTTTAATCTATTTTCTTACTTTTATCTGGGAAAGTATTATAAAGAAGAACCCGCGGTTAGGATGGACCAGGATTACAGCCCTTTTATGGAATTTGAAGGAGCTAAGAAACATCCTTAAACAGAGGGCAGGAATCCAATCGTGGCTAGAAGGTAAACCGGAGAAAGAAATAATGAGTTTAATGCCTCAAAAGACTTTATTAAATAATTTTCGAAATTTTGTCAAGATTTAGTATCTTTAAAATGTATAATTACTTTAATTTAAAAATAAGTGTCTGTATTTTTTTATGTGTTTTTATCTTATCTTGTTCTAAAAAAACAGTAACTCTTAAAGTGGTACAAGCAAAAGCAAGCAACACGTATAGAGAATCTGAATTTGGGCCAAATAATCTTTATGATAATAATTTTGGAACACTGTGGAATTCCGGTGACTACGCACCTCAATGGGTTGTATTTGAATTTTTTGAAAAGAAAGAAATTTCATTAATCAAACTTTATGTAGCTCAAACTCCGGCTGGAGAAGCAGAACATAGAATTTATTTTGCCGGGGACGATAAAAGATTCTTTGAAGTTGGAAAAATTAACCAATTGTTCAAGGAAGGCGATGTTTTATCTTTTAAATGTCCGGAAGAATATAAAACAACTGAAGTAAAATATTTGAAAATTCAAACGTTAAAAAGCCCAAGCTGGGTTGCATGGAGAGAAATAAAAGTCTTCTCTCAATAGAGGAATATTCAAAATAATTTGTTTTACGCCTGTGTTTTTCTTGTGATGTATACTAAAAATGGACAATTCTGACAATGTACCTCTATTTTTCAATAGATTGTGGGATTTTGGAAATAATAAAGAAAACTTGAAATGATTTTTTATCCTGTTCAATGGTTACTAAAAAATGATTGCTCGCATTACAACGGGAAGTTTTCACATGATAAAAGAGACGATTATGGCCTTAATCCAAACAGTTGCTTAAAAAATTAAAAATGGGATTAGTAAGGAACTACGCGAAATAATGAATCCATACTTTAAAAAAATAGCGCTTGATTTTCCTTTTACGTATTTTGGTGTCTTATCGAGAATTATAGATAAGAAAGCTGCAACAGTTTTGGATATTGGATGTGGCCAAGGCGAATCAACCACAATTTTAAATTATCACAGAAACTATCAGATTGTTGGAGTGGACGGATTCAGACCATATCTTTCTGAATGTAAAAAAAAGGGATTCTACAGGGATCTTTTGCATGCCGATGTTAGTAAATTACCGTTCAAAAAGAAGTCCTTTGATATCGTTTTATGTTTACAGGTAATTGAGCATCTTCCAAAAGAAAAAGGTTTTGAATTACTTAGTGCTATGGAAGAAATCTGTAAAAAACAAATAATTATATCAACACCGGTTGGTATGTATGGCCAGGATGAATATGATGGCAATCCTTTACAGGAGCACAAATCTTTTTGGTTGCCAAATGATTTTAAGAAGCTAGGCTACCGGGTCATTGGGCAGGGATTACGTCTTTTATATGGAGAGAAAAGCAGGGTAGAAAGTTTTGGCCCCGCTGCGGGTTTATTATCGTTTTTTGCCTGTTTTTTACATCCCTTGCTTCAGTTTTTCCCCCACCAGGCTGCTCAAATGATATGTGTTAAAAATGTTTAAAATTCATTACGTATTATGAATATATATGAATAAAGATCGCCGTATTGTTTTGTATAATCCACAACCCGACGCCACACTAAAGACTGCTGAACTACCTTTGGCTCTCCTCTGTATTTCCTCTATTCCTTTTCAACAGGGTTATGATATTCGGATTATATCCCACCACTCTGAGAATAGTCCCATTGATGAACAGATTAATCGTGAATGTGCAGGTGCTCTTTGTGTTGGTGTAACTGCTTTTACCGGGAACCAGATAAAAGATGGATTAATGATCTCCCGGTCTGTTAAAAAGGACTACCCCAAACTTCCCGTGGTATGGGGAGGATGGCATCCATCTCTTATGCCGATGCAGACAATTGCAAATCCAAATATAGATATCGTCGTAAAAGGCCAGGGAGAACGCACTTTTTCAGAGTTGGTGGATGCGCTTTATCAGGGTAAATCCTTGAAAGATATAGAGGGTTTAGTTTTCAAGGAGGGAGATAAAATCCACTCGAACCCGAACCGGAAATTGGAAGACCTTAATAATTTTCCGCCTGTGCCATTTGAGATAGTGGATATAGAAAAATATGTTGTAAATTATTCAGGTATCGGTTCACGTTCCATTCTTTACCGGTCTAGCCATGGGTGCCCATTTCGATGCGGTTTTTGTTCGGAGTCCGTCGTTAATAAAAGTAGGTGGTTTGGCCTTAAGGCGCAGCGAGTTTTAGATGATTTTGAAAAATTGCACAAAAAATATAATATAAACGGTATTATTCCTGTCGACTCCAACTTTTTTGTTGATAAAAAACGAGTCAAGGAAATCTGCCAGGGAATTCTTGAGAGGAAATTAAAAATATGCTGGGGAAACGTGGACGGAAGAACAAATCATCTTATTAAGTTCGAAGATGAATTATGGATGCTGGTGAAGAAGAGTGGTTGCAGGATTATTCTTGCCGGAGCGGAATCTGGCGACCAGTTTACCCTTGATTTAATTCAAAAAAAGACAACTGTTGAAGATACCTATCGCTTGATGGAAAAATGCCATCAATATAATATAAAGGTAATATTTTCATGTATGATAGGTTTTCCAAGAAAGAACATGAACCGGGAAGAAAATATAAAGGAAGTTGATAAAGAAATATCTGCTGCTATAAAGATGATAGATCAACTTAACTCTATAGAACCTCAATGGATTCAATTGTTTAATTATTTACCCTATCCCGGCACTGCATTATATGATGATGCCGTGAAATGCGGATTTAAGGAGCCTGAGAGCTTAGAGGCATGGGGAGTATTTAATTTTCACGAAAAAAAGAATCCCTGGGTCGAAGAGAGGCAGGTAAAATTTGTTAATATGCTGGCGTACTACATTTTAAAATTTTTGAATCCTTATGCGGATGTTTTAACGGACGCCCTTGCAAAGAAATATTTAAGACCCCTTGCCTGGGCAAGTGTTAAATTTTTTAAAATAACCGTTAAATTAAGATGGCGCTACAAATTTTTCCATTTCCCATTGGATTAAGTGATTATAAACTATTTTCTTGAAGCTACTATATATTGTTGCTTTATCACCTTTCATACGCTACAAATGTGTTTGTATAGAGAATTGTTTATAATCACTTTGGATTATTGGCTCTATGAATTTATCCGTAAGCAGCAACGTCTTTTTTAAGTGAATTGAGGGAAGCGTGTTTTGCTTCGTGCGGAGTTGGCATTTCCTCAAAAGCGATTATGTTAAATTTTTGTAATTACTCAGTGTATTTTTAAGCACTACCGTTAAGAGCGGACAAAATCAGGCAATTCGCCGCGAAATAGCATCTTTAAAGCCTGGCTCGAACTTACCCCTTGTTTTCGACAGGTTGAGAGATAAC
>Ga0209212_1002134_pt1 | contig 29225 bp, 22 predicted proteins | sample RifGroC2_FD_183996 | JGI IMG/M metagenome (GOLD analysis project Ga0209212, IMG submission 183996) | Groundwater microbial communities from Rifle, Colorado, USA - Groundwater C2 (SPAdes) (version 2) | ecosystem: Environmental > Aquatic > Deep subsurface > Groundwater | place: Rifle, Colorado... | reverse complement strand
GTTCGACGATATTCCTCCAGCAAAAAAACCAGTAATTCCGGATCCAAGCAAAACTCCAACCCCTCCAAAAAATGATGAAGGTGGTGTTTCCGGTTCTCTGCCTCCGCGTAAACCACTCGAACCACCAATGGTTCAAAAATCAGAACCAAAAAAACCATTACCAACCCCGCCTAATTTGCCAGTGGCAAATAGGGATTTTGTGTATCTATCCCAGAATTCAGGAGCGGTGCCATCTGATGATGATGATGATGATGATGACTTGAAAAAGGAAATTAAAAAAGTAGACAGTAAGGTGGATGTTCAAAAATCATGGCAACCTCCGGCTTTGCGCAAAGATAAAGATGAGTTGAAGTTATCGCAAGAACAGTTTTACCAGGACCAAAACCAACTGAACCATTAATACCGCCGGCATTGCGTAAGTCATTGCCAACGCCTTTACGAACTCCAATAAAACCATTGGCTCAAGCACCGGTAGTAAAAAGACCAAGTTTATCAGATTCACTACCTGCTCAAAAACAACCTATTTCCAAGCCTGAACCAGCTAAACCAAGTATTGCTGCACCGGTAGCAAAAAGACCAAACTTATCAGATTCTTTGTCGTCTCAAAAATTACCATCACCGTTACCACCCAAACCAGTAACTCTGCCCCCACCACCAAAGAAAGAATCAGAATTACCACGCCGGCCAATTTTAGAATCACCGATTTCAAAAACTACAAAAGTAACACCACCTTCAATAACAAAAAAAGAAGAATCCGAACCACCGCGTCGGCCGGTTTTTGAGCCACCAATGAAAAAGGTTGTCCAAGCACCAACACCGACTCCACCTCCACCACCAAAGAAAGAACCCGAATTACCACGCCGGCCAATTTTAGAACCACCAATGCCAAAAGTTGTTCAAGCACCAGTAATGACTCCTTCTCCAATACCACAAGTACCAAAAGTTACTCCACCTCCACTTCCACCTTCTCCAGCACCGTTGGCACCAAAAGTAGCTCCACCTCTGCCACCGGTACCAAAAATTACTCCTCCTCCACCCCCAGCGCCAAAAATTACACCATCGGAAACCAAAGTTCAGAAACCGATCGAACCTTCAAGAAAAGAAGAGGTTAAATTTGATGTACCTAAAAAAGCAGTAGAAAATAAAGTTTCAATTCCGGTTGTTACTACCATGCCTAGGGATTATATTGGTGTTGTACCAAAAACAGAAATTAAGAAAAAAGAAATTTCTCCGGTACCGGTAAAACCACCACCACCTCCTCCTCCGCCTCCGCCACCACCAAAGAAAAAACCAGAATTAGTCAATCCAAATCAGCCAAAAAAATCAAGAAAAATTCCAGTAATTGCCATTGTTGGTGTGTTGTTTGTGGTTGTTTTAGCCATTGGTAGTTATTTTGTAATTCAAAGTATTTCTACACAAACTCCGGAACCATTACCAATAAATACAAATACAACACCTCCACCGGTTACACCTCCGCCAGTCATTCCTCCACCACCAGCACCAGAACCAATTCGTTCGGGAATTGACACAGACAGCGATGGTCTGACTGATGTTGAAGAAATTACAATTTTCCAATCCAATTTGCGCAATTCTGATTCTGATAATGATAGTTTTATTGACGGAAATGAAGTTCTTCATTTGTATGATCCGGATAAAAAGTCGCCAGCTTTATTGGAGAGTAGTTCGCTTTTTAGCAAACATCGTGATCCTAATTACAATGTTGAGTTTTTGGTACCGGAAAAATGGGAGATTTCCTTACGTGATGACGGGGTAGAATTTAATTTGGCTGACGGTGAAAATATAACCGTGGAAATTTTTTCTGGGGATGGAAATACAAATTTGAAATCTTATGCCACACTTCGATTTGTTGGCACAGGTTTTGAAGATTTTACCACCAAGAACGGTCTAGTCGGAGTTCATTCACAAGATGGCCGAACCATTCTTTTGAAACTTGAAACCGGAATAGCCGTGATGACCTATTCATTAAATGATGTAAGAACTATTGAATTCTTGCGTACTTTTGAAATGATGGTGAATAGTTTTGGTAAGGGAAATTAGTACAAGTAGGGCGGGGTCTTGTACCCCGCCACGAGAGGAATTTATGATTTCACCGGAGCACCTGAACATTGAAACATTGAAGCAAAGGGACAGATGGTTCCACCAGAACAAAAAACACCAAAGCACTGAAATAAGCGCGTTTCAGTATCTCGACGTCTTATCGCTACAATACTTTTGTGAATCCGACATCCCCACCTTGCTACAATGCTCCAGTGTTTTAGTGTTCTAGTGAAGTTGTTTAATTTTTACGCTCCAATGATCAATTACGAGATTAATCAAAAAATTGTTCCTCTCAGATTTCAGGTAAAAGATGTTTGGGTGCGTCGACTTATGAAAGCAATTGAGAAAAGTTTATGTCTTCGAAAGAAGTACGTAGTCTCGATTGCTTTTGTTGATGTTCGTACGATGCGTCGTCTGAATCGAAATTATCGAGGTAAAGACAAAGTTACTGATGTTCTTTCATTTGGAAATAATGAAAAATTAAATGATTTTGCAATGCCAGCTTGTTGCGGTAAAGAAGAATATTTAGGAGAATTAATTTTAGCTTGGCCATATGTACGCAATCAAGCTAAAGATGAAGGAAAAACTTTGGAAGAAGAATTAGCATTTTTAATAATTCATGGGATGCTTCATTTGCGCGGATATGATCATGTTGCAAAAAGTGAAGCTAGAAAAATGTTTAAACTGCAAGATCATATTCTAAAAACACTATGATTAAACTAAAAGCCTTATTTAAAAGTTTTAAATACGCTTTTCATGGAGTGATTATAATTTGGAGAAGTGAACAAAATTTTCGTATTCAATTTTGTTTGGCGGTTGTTGTTTTGGTTGCGGCGCTGTTGCTTGATATGCCAGCATGGAAGATAATTGTCATACTACTTTTGAGTATTTTGGTTTTAATTATGGAGCTTATAAATAGCATTTTAGAACGATTAGTGGATGCTTTGCACCCTAAGATGCATACCATGGTTGCCGAGTTAAAAGATATCATGGCCGCGGCGGTTTTAGTGGCATCAATCGGTGCTTTGTTAATAGGGGTAATTTTATTTTACTCTAATATTGCCTTGTTTTTTGCTTCATGATAAACTATTTGCACTTGTACACATAGTTTGTTCAATAGACCGTTAAAACGTTGAGTCATGAAAACACTAGAACACTAAAGCACTAAAGCACCGAAATAAACATATTTCGGTATTTCGACATCTTATTGTTGTAGTGTTCAGGTGTTCCAGTGTTTTAGTGTTTTTATGCTTTAATGTTTTCACGTTTTAAAGACTTATGCCAAAAGAGGAACACATTGCCAGTTTGGATATTGGCTCAACATCAATAAGAATGGTGGTTGGTCAACGCGTGGTGGGGGAAAAAGCTGGGGTTCATATTGTTGGAGCAGTTGAATATCCATCAGAAGGTATTGCCAAAGGAATGATCACGTCATTAGAAGACGCGGTTTCTTCGATTTCTGGATGTCTTGAACAAATCGAACGATCGACCGGCGTGCCGGTTCGGCGTGTTTGGGTTGGAATTTCTGGCGGTCACATTCTTTCTGAGGAATCTCGGGGTGTGATTGGTGTTTCTCGAACAGATGGAAAGATTAGGGAAGAAGATGTAATGCGTGCCATCGACGCTTCCCGCACCGTAGTTACTCCGCCGAATTATGAAATTCTTCATGTTTTGCCAAGAGCATTTACTGTTGATGGCCAAGCAGGAATTAAAGATCCGGTTGGTATGACTGGCATTCGTTTGGAAGTTGACGCGCAGATTGTTCAAGGTTTAACTCTTCAAATTAAAAATTTAACTAAAGCTATTTTCCGCACCGGCTTGGAAATTGAAGATTTGGTTTATTCTCCGCTTGCCACAGCTCTGGCTGTTACTACTCCGCGCCAAAAAGAATTAGGCGTTGCTGTTGCAAATATTGGTGGCACAACTACAAGCATTGCTGTTTTTGAGGAAGGTGATGTTATTCATACTGCGGTAATTCCAATTGGTTCGCAGCACATTACATCAGATATTGCCATTGGTTTGCGTACTTCAATTGAGGTTGCGGAGCGCATAAAAATTGAACACGGTACAGCTGTGCCATCTAAGCTTGTAAAGAATGAAAAAATAGATTTGGCATCTTTGGGAGCTGAGGAATCAGAAATGGTTGAAAAAAAATATATTGCCAGAATTATCGAAGCGCGAGTAGAAGAAATTTGTTCCAGAATAGAAAAAGAATTGCGCAAAATTTCGAGAAGTGGCATGCTTCCAGCTGGAGTGGTGTTTACCGGTAGTGGTGCTGAGCTCTCCGGTCTTATTGATTTGGCAAAAAGAAAATTGCGTTTGCCGGCGGCACTAGGTTATCCAATTGGTGTTCAGTCAGCAATTCCACGTGCCCACGATTTGTCTTTTTCAACTGCTGTGGGTTTGGTTTTGTGGGGTTATGAAGTGCGAAACAGAGAAACAAGTCCAAGTTGGGGTAAGGCTTTTGAAGGTGTGGCAACGGTTGGCAAAGCCGCTGGATCAATTAAAAAAATGATCAAATCATTTTTGCCGTAGGAGTTTTATAAAAAGAGATTGGTTAATACGAGGCTGAGTCTTCAGAGAAGGCTCAGCCTCGTATTAGTTTTACACAGAACTTGATAAAAGAACCGGATGGTTTTTTATTTTTTTGTTGTCTTGTAGTGAACGATCTTTATATTTTGTAAAAATTTTTTACCAAATTCACCTTTGTACTTTTCGCGCGAAAAGTACAAAGACCCACTGAACCATTGGCGCCAAAAGTTCAGTGGGATATTGGTGTCAAAATTTGGCGTAATAAAAAATCCAGCACGACTATTGACAAACTTTTCTGTTTTGTGTAAAGTAATTTAATATTCGTTCTTTAATAAAAAGGAGCAAAAATGAGACCAAAAGATGCTTTTACTGACGAACAAATCGCTCGGTTTCGGGCGATTGAGAAAATGCGCGCCGCGCGCGGAGAGTCGCGTTTGCGTGAATTTTTTGATGAATGTATTAAAGGTCTGGATCCAAATAATGAAACTGCGGCTTTGGTAATAGAGGAGCCAGTGCGTGTTGCTCAAGCGCGGCGGCTTTTTGAGCTTGGCGTGGGTACGGAATTTGGAACCTTTGAAAAATATCTGGCCACCATTCCGGATATTCCCACCAAGCTACTTGAAGATGATCCTAATTTTCCACTCCTTGTTTTGGTTGATCCTCGGCAAGGTCTTACAAAACTTTGCGCATTAGGAGATGTTTTTATTGACCGTTATGTAGGTATTAATTTTTACGACAAACAGGAAAGAGGAAAGGGTCCTTATTGGATTAGGATTCAAAATGGTGAAAAATATAAGGGTTTGTCTGTGGATGAATGGAAAGAAAAGGTTGAGTATAATGAAATTGGTTTAACTGTTTTTGAAGGTGTTTGTACACATCTTCAGTGGCCAAATATTATTAAAAATCATGAAGTTTCTGATGGTCATGCCATGGATCTTCCTGGTTCGTATGAAGGAAAAGGAATTACTCCTCACCTTGTAATGAGAGAAGACTTAAAAGTTTATTTAGGTCGAGCTTCAAATTTATTACGTGGTGAAAAATTTGGTCAAGCCACTAAACACGCCTTCTAAATCAAAAATCTGTCAATTATTCAATTGGCAGATTTTTTTAATTTTCTCGTCATTCTTTTCTACTCCCCACTCCCTACTTCCTACTCCCTATTCAAATTTGACACAACACTTTTTCTTCGATAAAGTATAAGAAACACAGAGGATAAGATATCCTCACATGAATACTAATATTGTTCATCAAGGAAATGCAATAAAAATTAATCAGAAGCTTCTCAGCTTTTTAACTTCTTAGCTCTTCAGTATTTTCTACAAGCTACAAGCTACAAGCTACAAGCTAATAAATTATATGGCCGAAGTTAAACCTGAAGTTGAAACATTTGCAAAAATAAAGGTTGTTGGCGTTGGTGGCAGTGGAGGTTCTGCTGTTAATCGAATGATTAAAGCCAAGCTCCGTGGTGTTGATTTTCTTGCCATTAATACAGATGTTCAAGCTCTCCATCATGTCCAAGCCCAAAAAAGAATTCATATCGGTAAGAGTATTACTCGAGGTCTTGGTGCCGGCATGAATCCTGAAGTTGGTAGAAAAGCCGCCGAAGAAAATCAAAATGATATTCGTGATGCGCTAAAAGGAGCGGACATGGTATTCATTACCTGCGGTCTTGGTGGCGGAACTGGTAGCGGTGCGGCACCAGTTGTGGCACAATTAGCACGCGAAATCGGTGCACTTACAATTGCTGTTGTCACCCGTCCGTTTGCTTTTGAAGGATCACAACGCAAGAGAATTTCTGAAGAAGCTCACAATGAACTTTCCGAAAATGTTGATGCTATTATTACTATTCCCAATGATCGAATTTTGCAGATCGTAGAAAAGAACGCCAGTTTAACCGAGGCCTTTGATCATGTTGATGATGTCTTGCGTCAAGGTGTTCAGGGAATTTCAGAAATTATTACTGTCCCTGGTTTGATCAATGTTGACTTTGCTGATGTCAATGCCATTATGAAAGAAACCGGTTCAGCTTTGATGGGTATTGGTCGAGCTTCAGGTGAGAATCGTGCTACTATTGCAGCTAAAGAAGCTATCTCAAGTCCATTACTCGAACTTTCAATTGATGGTGCAAGAGGTGTTCTCTTTACAATTGCCGGTGGTTCAGATTTGGGAATGCATGAAGTTGCTGAGGCGGCAAAAATTATTACCGGTTCAGCTGACCCGGATGCGAAGATTATTTTTGGTGCGGTAATTGATGAGTCGTTGAAAAATGATATCAGAATAACTGTTGTTGCGGCTGGATTTGAAGATGTAGAACGTGCTAAGATTGATACCACAAAAAAGTTTGCCACTGGTCCAATGTTTGCCAAACCGGAATTTAAAACAGTGTCGCGTTTTAAAGAAGCGGTTAGAACAGAAAATACAATTAAGATAAAAACGATTGACACACCAGACGAAACATTTGTAGTCGGCGCCAATCGTATTAAACCAGAAACAGAAGAAGAAGAGGATTTGGAAGTACCGGCGTTTATTCGTAAAAAAATGAATTAGTTTGTGGAAAAAATCGCGAGCTTTAGGTGCTTCCCTTGGATGCTTCGGTTAACATACGCTTGAGTACGTTTCCCTTGTATCCTCGGTCCAGCACTCCAAATCTCATCCATTTTTTCTCACAAACTATAAAAAATAGCGAGATTATAAAATGTAGGGCGGGGTCTTGTACCCCGCCTTTGAGTTAGATTAAAGTTTTAAGGTTAAAGTGTAGGGGTGTTTCGTTTATGTAATTTTACACTTTATTTTTTATAAAAAACATGTTATCATCTACTTATTGCTAATAAGCTAAAAAGCTAAGAACCTAAGAAGCTAGTATGCGTTGTCCAATTTGTAATTATCAAGACACCAAGGTGGTGGATTCTCGAGTTGCTTCCGATGAGATGAGTATTCGCCGTCGTCGGGAGTGTGAAAAATGCACTTACCGTTTTTCTACCATGGAAGAAATGGAATTATTGGATTTGATGGTGGTCAAGCGTGATGGTAAACGCGAACCATATTCCCGTGAAAAAATAGAACGTGGTCTTTTTAAGGCTCTTGAAAAAAGACAGTTTACAGATTTGGATTTTAAAAAGCTTGTTCATGCTATTGAAAGAGATATTCAAAAAAAGAAAGTTGCTGAAATTCGAAGTATGGATCTTGGAGAAATTGTAATGAATCGTTTGCGTGGTTTTGACAAGGTTGCCTATATTAGATTTGCTTCGGTTTACCGTTCATTTGAAGATGTTCAACATTTTCAACAAGAACTTGATAAATTGATTAAAAATAAAACCAGCAAGAAAAAAATTAAAAAACAGATCAAAGAAAACAGAAAAAAATTTGTAAAAAAATAGGCTCTAGACTAGCAGACTCTATGGTAAAATGGAGATATGCTAGTAAAAACAGCCAAAATATCAGATTATAAACTTAAAAAAATTATTAAGCATTTTTGTATTGATATTCAAGCTAACAAAACAGCGGAATTGCTGGGCATAAATCGCAATACGATTAATCACTGGTATGGGATATTTCGTAGAGCAATTTATGTCCATCAAATGAAGGAGTTCGAAAAGATTATTGGTGAAGCAGAGATAGATGAAAGTTATTTTGGAGCGAGAAGAAAAAGAGGATTCAGAGGAAAGTTAAAACGCGGCAGAGGAACACAGAAACAGCCTGTTTTTGGTGTTATAAAGCGCAGTGGGCACGTCTATACTGAGATAATTCCTAACTGTAAGAAAACAACACTCCAGGCTATAATTAAGGGAAAAATTGATCCAAAAACTATTATCTATTCAGATGGATGGAGAGGATATGACGGACTGATTGATGTGGGTTATGATAAACATTTCAGGGTTAATCATGGTAATAACGAATTTTCAAAAGGAAACGGTATTCATATCAATGGCATTGAAAATTTCTGGAGTTTCACCAAAAGGAGACTTGCTAAATTCAATGGCGTGAAAAAGAATTTTGAACTCCATCTTAAAGACTGTGAATGGCGTTATTCTAAATCACCTGCTACACTTGAAAAAGAACTCTGGAACATCTTAAAAAAATACTTTAAATACTAGGAGTGCTAGTCTAGAGCCTTTTTTATTATATAACCCTCGCCTAATTCGCACGAATAAGGCGAGGGTTTGTTTTATAAAATACGAGGTTCAGCCTCGTATTTTACTGGACAGAATAATCATCGGCGCATTCCTGCCTCCACTCCCCGAAACTTTAGTGAAAGAGAGCTGTTATAAAATTTTGAAAATACGTAGGGCGGGGTCTTGTACCCCGCCAATGAGGCGGCCCACTCGTATTAGACAAGATAATCATCGGCGCATTCGTGCGAATGTGTAAATGATTTTTTAGGCTGCAAGTCCTGTTTTTTTATCGGGAAGAAAATCATAGCAATCAAAAAGAGAATTATTGCCAGAGCAAAAACATAATTATAGTTTAAAGAGGCAAGCCAGCCAGAGAGGAAAAGAATTGGGATGTCCATTACTGCCTTGAAAACATTAAGGTTTGAAAGCGTGGTGGCACGACTTCTGGAAGTTAGTCGCTTGTTCATGAAATGGGCAAAAACCGGAGTGCGAATCGGTTCAATTGTGGCGGTTAAAAGTAAAATTATAAAAATAACCACCGGATTTTTGAACAAAATTATTCCGGTTGTTCCAATAATCAGTAAGATTGTGCTCCAAAATATGGTTTGAGTTGTTCCGATATTCTTTTCAATCCAGCCGGTGTGCCAGTTTCCGAAAAAAATTATCGCGTGCATTGCAAAATAATAAATTCCCAGCCAGACAACACTTATTCCAAGATCATTTAAAAACGGTTGATAAATGCGCCAGCAAATAAAGGTGGCAATAAAAATTAAAAGACGATTGATGGTGGCGTGGAAAAGAAATGGGTCGCGTTTAATAATAAATAAACTTTCCTTAAAAATTCCTTTTTCGTTTTCCAGTACGCTTTCTTCGTGGCGTGGTTCAGTTAGTTTGGAAAAAATAAATATTGCGACCAATGGACCAAGTATTTCCAGTCCAATAACAATTTGAAATTGCCACTCTAAAAGATCTTTGGCAATAAAAGCGGCAATGGTTGGGATGAATATTTTAAATATTTGCCGCGCCGCATTAATTCTTCCATTATGGTGTGACATTTTGTTTTCTTCCCCGGCTTCTTTTAATGAATCATAAAGCATGGCTTCTTCAGTTCCGGAAAATAATGAAAATGATAAAGAAGAAAAGAGCATGGCAACAACAAAAGGAATAAAGCCGTGGGCGAAAAATAAGATTAAGCCGTTGACAAGATAAGCCAAGACACCAAGGAGAATGGTATTTTTTCGGCCAATGCGGTCAGCGAGGTATCCGGTGGGGATTTCAAAAAGCAGCGTGCCGATTGAAAAGACAATGCTTAGATAAAAGGCTTCATTAAGAGTAATACCACGATGCAAATAAAAAAGAACCACAATTGAGTTTATGGCTTTGATTTCAATAAACGCTCGTCCCCAAAAGAGGAGTTTGGAATTGCGTAGGAGTTTTTGGATTCTGGTCATCATAGTTTGATTATTTTAGCACCATCATGTAAGTTCGGCAATGAGCGGTTCACCTTTGTACTTTTCGCGCGAAAAGTACAAAGGTCGTACTGAACCATTGGCGCCAAAAGTTCAGTAGAATATTTTGTTTTGTGTTTGTGGTAATTTTTAGATTTTAAAAATCACTCTTGAGAAGTGGTTTTTAAAAAAGCCGATGGTGAGAGTCGAACTCACGACCACTGCTTTACGAAAGCAGTGCTCTGGCCAGCTGAGCTACATCGGCATACGTCTTTCTTATTTTGTAATATTGTCTCTATTGGATGATTCTGGTATGTGTATAATCCAATCAAAAGGAAGGCAGAGATCAGGAAACCTTACTTGGGCAGGAAGCATAAATTTTTCCATTGTCACCCCTGCTTGCTGAGTACATACACTAATTTCAGGACCTTGATAAAATGGTTTTTTTAATCGGCCGGAAAGGTTTACGGTTACGACGTTAATATTTCTACTTCTTAAATTTACAACCATTGAACCAGACCCCTCGTCTATATTTCCTATATGCCCTGAACCACTAAAGGTCACTATTTTATATTTTTTATTCTCTGATAAAATTGCTTCTATTTTTTGTGCCATAAAAGGATTTCTTATTTGCTGTAGCTCTATTTTCTGACTTGTTTCGTAATGATTTTTTTCTTTTTGTGGTATATCTAATCCCACCACTCTGATTCCTAAAAAAAATGCTTTTTCAACAACATTCAAATATAAATTAGCATCTTTTTTAGAATAAGTTTCAAGATGTTTCATTAAAACTTTTTTATCATTTTCATTTCTTGTTTTTGCATAAGCATCCAAAATCGGTTGCATTTCTATACCGAAAAATTCTAACCCAAAATGTGTAACTCCCTTTTCTTTTAATTGTGTTAAGCAGTTTTCAACTTCTTTTTTGGTAGTATAATCCAAGTGGGATTCTCCTAAAGCAAGCACTTGTGTGTCAGGTCTAACAAGTAAAGCATAATCAATAGGCTGTCTTTCTGTTGTAATAAATTCAACAAGCCCTTCAAAAGAATCATAAGGAGTTGTTTCCGCGAAATTTTTTGTGTCTATTTTTAAATACCCATCTTCCATATGTTTTTATTAAAATTTTATAATTTTCTTTGTTAAAGCATCTTGGAACACACGAAATGCTCCTCTTTTTTCTTTTTTGTAAATATAAGGATAAGCGAGGATGTGTTTGCAGGAAGAACATTTTAATATGGAAATGTTTTTTAAATTTTTATTTTGCAAACCCATAAGTTTTTCTGGCGCGTTTATTCGATCAAAGTACATTCGTTTCAATGTTCCTGGTCCATCTTTTTGATATTCTAAAATTTTATTTCCGCATTTTGCGCAAGAAATTATAAGCAGATGGCTCCGTCCGCCGCGCGCTTTTTTGTATTTATCATTAGACTTGTCCCTAAATAGCATTTTGGTTGAAATCTCCATTTTTTGGTCATAATCGCTTAAAAATTTCTTGGCTTAGTCTCCAACTAAGCCGCAAAATTTATTAAGCGATTCTGCCTCAAAAAATGAAAATTTCATCCCAAAAGCCTATTCAGGGACAAGTCTATTTTTAATTTTTTTCTGCATATTTTATAAGCGGGGTACGGGAATCGAACCCGCATCTTTTGCTTGGGAAGCAAAGATACTGCCATTGTACTAACCCCGCATATCTGTCGCTCAGTATAGCAAAACATCTGTTTTTTGTTAAGAGGAGTGAAAACATCCCCAGAATATTTTTTACTTTATCCAGATGTGTTATAATATAGACAATGATTAAACTAAAGAATGTTAGTAAAATTTATCCGGGTGGATCCGTGGGGCTAAAGAACGCTAATCTCCGCATAAAACCTGGGGAGTTTGTTTCTATTGTCGGGCAAAGCGGAACTGGAAAAACTACTTTAGTTAAACTTTTGATTGCTGATGAAAGGCCAACAAAAGGATTTATTGAAATTGGCGGTTGGGAGATCAGCCGGATTAAACAACACGAAGTTCCTTTTTTGCGCCGCCAAATTGGAGTGGTATTCCAAGATTTTAAATTATTGCCGCAGAAAACGGTTTTTGAAAACATTGCTTTTGCGCTTGAAGTTTGCGGAGCACCGGATCAAAAAGTAAAACAGCTCGTACCACAGTTGTTACGGATTGTGGGATTGGAAGATAAAGCCGAGCGTTATCCTCGGCAGCTTTCCGGCGGTGAACAGCAGCGTGTGGTTGTGGCACGATCTTTGGTGCACCGTCCAAAAATTTTGGTAGCTGATGAACCGACGGGAAATTTGGATACTTTGAATACGCGTGAAATTATTCAAATTCTTAAAAAGATAAATGAATTTGGAACAACAGTGCTTCTTGTCACTCATAATCGTGAAGTTGTTAATATGTTGCGTCAGCGAGTTATTACGATCGAAGATGGTCGGATCGCGTCGGATGAAGAAGAGGGGCGATATAAGTTGTAATAAAATTTTGAATGATGAATTTTGAATTTTGAATAAATTTTGAATGACTGAATTTAGAAAAAATTACGATTTAGAAGAAAGGACAGCTAATTTTGGAGAGGCTGTAATTAAGTTTTGTCACACGATAGAACAAAATGTAATTTCAAGACCGATTGTAAATCAGCTTGTTCGTTCCGGAACTAGTATTGGTGCAAATTACATGGAAGCTAATTCTGCTAGTTCTAAGAAAGATTTCAGAAATAAAATTTATATTTGTAAAAAAGAATCACAAGAAACTAAGCATTGGTTAAGAATGATGATTGCGGTTGTCCCTAATAAAAAAGAAGAAATAAGTAAACTGTCCAGGGAGTGTCAGGAGTTGATTTTAATTTTTGGTAAAATTATTTCTTCATTAAATATTGGTGTTTCAAAATTGAATAATTAAAAATTGATTCGAAATTAAAAATTAGAAATTAAAAATTTACACCATGTTTACATCAACTCGGCGAGTAATTAAATTCGCTTTCCAAAATTTTTGGCGGAATATTTGGCTCTCGGTTATTACCGTGAGTATGTTGGTTTTGACTTTGTTGGTTGTAAACATTGTAATTTCTTTACATGTGCTTGGTGGACAGGCAGTAAAGCAGATTGAAGATAAAATTGATATTACTGTTACGTTCCAGCCGGGAGCATCAGATCAAACTGTGGGAGAAGTCCGATCTTATCTTGCTTCATTAAATCAAGTTACAAATATTGATTCAGTTTCTTCTGATCAAGCGCTTAATGATTTTAAAGAACAACATAAAAACGATCCGCAAATTTTACGTTCGCTTGATGAGGTGGGGGAGAATCCGTTTGGTCCGACTTTGATTGTAAGTGCTCGTTCATCACAGGATTTTCCATTTATTTTAGAAGCATTGGAAAATCCGTCTTTTGCAAGTGATATCGAAACCAAAAATTTTATTGATCACGAAGCATTGATTGGGAAAGTTAATGGTTTGACCGGACGGCTTAAAGAATTTGGTGCGATTTTAGCCGGAATTTTTGCCGCCATTGCCATTTTGATAATTTTCAACACCATCCGAGTAGCAATTTTTGCCTATCGTGAAGAAATTGGAATTATGAAACTCGTTGGTGCTTCAAACTGGTTTGTCCGAACACCATTTTTATTGGAAAGTATTATTTATAGTATTTTATCAGTGGCAATAACTGCGGCAATTGTTTTTCCGATTATTGTTTTAGTTGAACCAACCTTAGTCAGATTTTTTGATGGAAATTCAGTCGGATTATTAGATTTTTTCAAGAATAATTGGTTGGTGGTTTTCGGCAGTCAGCTTGTTGTGCTTATTGCCTTGAACATGATTTCCTCGGCAATGGCGATGGGTAAGTATTTGAGAACATAATGTGGTGTCCATAAGATCAAAAAATCGTGTATAAATAGCGCGGTTTTTTTAGTTGACAAAAATTGGATTTTATTCTATAATAACGTAAGTTTGTGAATATTGTTCCGGGATCGTCTAACGGCAGGACACCAGGTTTTGGTCCTGGGTATCTAGGTTCGAATCCTAGTCCCGGAATAATGTTTGTAAACACGAATTTTTTGACCGTATGATAGCTTTTGAAAGACAACCAAAAAGCGGAGAAAATGAAGCAGTCAAATCCTTGCCAGAAATTAAAAAAAAGGAGAAAGATTTGGGTTTGGCGGAAAATGATCCGATTAAGATAGCTGTGCTCGCGAGTCGCAAGCGCCGTCTTTATGAATTGCGCGAGCGTTATGGTTTGTGGGAAAAAGGCGACCAGCGTTTGGAGCTTGTAGAAAAAATAATCAAACGTTTGTGCGCCGCAACAGATCTTGGTCCAGTGCGGACCATTGTTTCAGATTCGCCGGTAATCAATGCTTGGGCGCTTAGAGGTTTAAAAGAACTGGATTTGCGTGCGGGATATTTCAGAAGCTTAGGGGAGTGGTGCCAACGCCATGGTCAAAAATTAACCGAAGATAAAATTGCCATGACTTTGGCTCATGAGTTGGCGCATGTTGAACAAGGCACGGAAGAACAAAACGGAGACAGCAGTTTAGGCTCTAACGAAGAAGAGAAACAAAAAAGAATAAATAAAGAATACGATGCTGACCGGCGTGGCCTCGTGATTTTAGCGCAAGCCGGATACAATCCGCGCGAAGGAATTGAAGAAATGATTTTTTGGCAATCATTGGGAGAAGGACTCCCTTTTTTTGGTACGCATCCTCGTTCTGCTGATCGGAACAGAGAACTTTATGAAATGGTTTACAGTTCAGATACTTTTTTGCCGAATATTAATAAAGAACCGGAGGAAATTTCGCCGGAAGTTCTTGAAGCTCTGGTTTCTGAACCAAAAGGAAAGCCGGGAACAATTATTTATCGGGAAGAAGGCCGGAAAAAATTAGGCAAGATCGCTCGGCAATGCAAAAATTTTTATGACGTGGTTGAAATCGCGAGCGTGGCAAGAATGCATGATATTGCGCGCTTGGCCCGGCGTGAGAGAAACAATCCGGAAATCAAAAAAAGAAAAGCGGAAATGATGGTTTTGGAAAATATCACGAGCGTTTTGAAAGCAATTGTCGCGTCTTGCCAAGATGTAAATTCAAAGTACAAATATTCTTTTGGCATTGATTCAGATTATAATGTGCCTAAAAATAATATTACATATATTGATTTAGAATTTGATTATGAGAATGACGCGGTTTCAAATTCAGCTCCCGCGTTAAAACTAAACAAAGGAGAAGGATTAGCTGATGGAAAAAAGTCTCGTGGTGCGGAAGAGAGTTTTGAACCGATGGATGATTATGAGATAGAGTATTATAAAAAACAAAGTGAAGAATATCAGGATGAAGACAAGGATGAGTCTGAAGAAGAAAAAACAGAAAATGAAAAATCAGAATGGGATTATGTTAAGGGTCGTATTCAGGAGGTAGTGGATTTGATTGATGCTTCGGAAGAAGAAGGATATAGTCTGGCTCATTTTAGAAGAAATCAAAAGAAAATTCAGGATAGGGGAACCCCAACGCGATATGATCAAATAGAGCTTGGCGAGATACAAAAAAATATTGTTGTTTTAGAAAATGCTAGAAAAAAATTATTGGAGTTTAAAGAAAAAATTGATCAAACGGCTCGACGGATTGATAAAAACACAGTTGATTTGCTTTTGGCCAATGTTGAAATTCAGGGCAAGGAAAATGGTAAAAGCTGGTCCGAGGCTTTTTTAACGCAAAAATTTGTCCAAAAAAATAGCGTTGACGCGCTTATTGATTGGTGTTTGGCGAGCGGAACAGCTTATTTTTCCAATCATCGGAAAGAATCTAAATTAGACGAGGGGTTATCGTCCGGCATTGTTTCTTTGGATTTGTTTTATGAGGGTTATTTGCCAAAAGAATATGTCAGAGAATTAGATCTTGGTTTGCCGGCTGATCGCAAGCTTTTTGTGGAACGATCAATGTTTGACATGGCTTTTGGCGATGTCAGGCTTAAGTTTGACGGATATAATCCGAATAATTTGCCGGAAGAGTTTCCGATTCCGCACTTGGAACAAGTTTTAGATGTTTTAAAAGAACGTTTCACCGATCGTTACGCGCTGACTTTGCGAATAGAAAACGCGCGTGCGCTCGCGAACGCGGTTGTTCTTGGCGGGTTTAAAATTCGCGACCAACACCAAAGAGGAAAAGAAACATGGGATATAGTTAGGGATTTGGATCAAAAAGAATGCGAAGCAGTTTTAAGAGATTTTATCCGGCCAGAGATTGATATTGAGTCTGGCGCTAATCAGATTTTTTTAAAGGAAACAGATATCAGCCGCAATTTGAATTTTTATTTTTTTAGCGCTAGCGAGAAAGATTTTTATAGAATGGTTTCTGAACGCGCGAGAGTTCAAGGAATGAATTTGCCTAGCGCGGAAGAAAAACTTGTTTTGTACAGGGAAATTTTTGAAAAAGGCGATTTAGACGCAGTAAATAGTCAAATTGAAGCTGATTTGATTAAAATTTTTTCTGAATTGAATTTTGAGACCGCGGAGCAATTGCAAACCCAGATCGGACCGTTTTTAGAGCAGATGGGTTACAAGAGAATGAATTTTGTGGATCGGATTATTGAAGAATGCGCGGCCAAGCTTGATCCGCGGGAAGCTTTGAAATTTTATAAAATGGAAAATCGTGGCAATGGAACAATTTGGAAATATTTTCAAAAGGTCTGGGATGATGAGAATAGAAAAAAAGCCTCGCCAAAAGAACAGCTTGAATTTTTTGAAACGTTTCTGGAAGTTTTGCCTTGGTGGGATGAATATGGAGGCAGTGGCAAATTTGAAAATCAAAAAGATTTTTATCGTCTAGCCCGTGAAGAACAAAATAAAAAAGTGATTCAATATTATTATGAGCTTGGCCGAGAGTATTTTGATCTTTATCGCAAGGTTCATCACGGAACAGGTATTTTAGAACCGTTAAAAAGGCTGCTGAAAGACGGTTTCTTGGGTTTTGTTGAAGATAAAGAAGATGACCGCAAGATTTTTTTGGCTTCGCAAGAATTGTCCGCGGAATTCGCGTCTTTGAACGGCGAGGAATGGATGAAGTTAGCCAAATATTGCGCGGAAATTGACGGAAAACAAAAGAAATGTTTTGACATCTCAAGAAAAACTCACGAAGAAAATTATCGGATGGACAGAGAAGTAGTTCAGAGGATTTATAAAAAAGCGCTGGCTTATTTTAATGGCGGTTCATACATTGATTATTTTAATGGATCAAAAAATCGCAGCTTAAAAGAAAATATCGGTTTTATTTTAGAGTATGTTCCGGAAAGATATCGAGACGGTGTTTTTCGCGATTTGTTTAAAAATAAAGAGAGTGAGATCAAATATTTTGATCTCGTGACATCAGAGGAATTTTGGCCAGGCGGCGCGGTTTCGATTTTGACTCCGATCGCGGAAAAAGCTTCTTATTCAATGGGTTCGTATTTAGGCATGCCTCATAATATTTATATTGAGGAAAATGCGAAGAGATATGATCCTAAACAGCCGAGTTTCCTTAGCCGGACCAAGAAAAGTTTTGATACCGTAAAATTAAGAATTGATTTGTTGAATGATTATTTTAAAATCAAAGTAGAGGGCGGAAGCGGGATTATCGAGGATGACAGCTTAAGTTTGACCGAGCGGATGAATATAATTTTCAAGCTGGTGCCGGAAAAAACCGATTTTCGGGATTGGCTTCTTGTCCGGCTGGAAGATAATTTCTTTAATGCGGAATGGGGCATTTTAACCCAAGGACCTTTGATTGATATAAAAAACTGGCAAGCGGAAGATCAGGATATTGCCATGGAATTGTATAATTTTTATGAGCGAGTGATACCAACTATGGTTGATGCCGGACAAGAACAGATTTGGTCTAGGCGGGCGTATGAGCTTTATTGCGGTTTGTTTTCGAATGACCAGGAAATTTTTGAGGACCGGCTAGAAAGAATTTTGAGATTGTATCCAGACGCTTCTTATGTCCGCGATGAAGTTTTATTGCGCCTGGGCGATTCTGATTTGATTGTCTCGCCGGAGCAGTCAAAAAAAATACTGGGTTTTCTTTTTGCAGCGCAGAGGAGAACCGCGGATAAAAAAGTATTAGCAAAACAAAATCAGCTTGAGCAGGTAAGCGGTTTGACTTCAGTGTTAAGCCGGCGCGAGCGCAAGGATTTTGTTTTGTGGTGCATTGGCGCGGCTTCCGAACCGCCTCTTACCATTCGCGCCATTGGCGGACATTATTGGGTTTCTTTTGAAGATCTGCCCGGTTTGATTTTTTCCGGAACGCCGGCCGAGCGGACTGAATTTTTTACTCGAATGCTTTACGGCGGAAACGGAGTTTTGGATCCAAAAGATGAAAGCCAGAAAGAAATTTTTGACGAGCTTTTAGAGGTTTCTTTTGAAAAGATGTTTCCGCGCGGCAAAGATAACTTGGATGAAAAAGGGCGGGATGTTTTGAAAACAGTTTTTATTACCATAATGAATGAATACGATCCTTACCGGCGTTCACGTATTTTTATTTCTATGATGGAGGTTTTGCGTAGCGAGGGAGGAAGTTCAGTTGCTCGGCGCACTCGCCGTTTAATGGAAGAATTAGGTCCAGTATTTATTAAAGCGGCGCAGGTTTTGGGCGAGGAAGAAGGAAAAGACGGCAAGCTGGTCATGCCTCTAGAATTTCAGGCCGAGTTTAAAAAGACTAAGCAGAATGTTAAAACCTTTCATCGCTCGGCAGCTTTTCAAACTTTGGAAGCGGTTCGCGAGTTTGAAGAAAGTGATGAGAATTCAAATCCAATTGTCAGTTTGGAAAAGCTTTTGGCCGCCGCTTCCATTAAGCAGGGTTATGTTGCCCGGCAAAAAGACGGCAGTTTGGTCGCGGAAATGGTTCGCCGGCCGTCAATTGGAAAGAATTTGGAAGAAGACTTGCGGGTTTTGGGGATTGTGGTTCGCGTTTTGCAAAAAAAATATGAAGTTCCGGAAAAGATTGACCAGCGCATTTCCGCCTGGGTACGCGATGAATCTAATTTTGAAAACGAAATAAATAATTATGAAGAAATCGGGCACGCTCTTTGGTTTTATGGCGACCGCCGGCAGGTTAAGGAGTTTGAGGTTCGCCTGCCAAAAATATATTCGCACAGCGCTGAACACATTCGCATGGAGTACATTCAAGGCTTGTCTTTGGAAGATTTAATGGAAATAAATGAAGGAAAAATAAGCTTGGGAGAGAAATTAAAGAAGCGCGGCTTGGATGAAAGCTATGCGCGGTTTTATGGCAATTTGCTCGGCCGGGTTCAAGATATCAAATTGCAGATTTTTGATTCGTTGATGTATCAAATGTTGCAAGAAGGGGTTTTTCATTCTGATCTTCATGCCGGCAACGCGATCATTAATCCGGAAGGCGAGATTGTTTTGATTGATTTGGGAAGTGCGGGAAAAGTGTCAAGAAAAAAAATTCCAGAATTACGCCGGTTTTTTGGCGGATTTATTTCAAGGAGTGGCGAGTTGGTGGGGAACAGCTTGAAAGAATTTGTGGCTGGTTTGGATTCTGATCAACAGGATCGAGTGATGAAAACAATTGAAGACGAAAAGCTTGATAATCGAGATAAGTTTAATCGAATTTTAATGATAATTTCTGAAAATGAGCAGGTAATTGATCCGGGGTTTGAAAAATTCTTAAAGAGTTTGGCCACTGGTTCATATTTAACTAAGGGAATTAGCGAGGAAAAACTTGCTCCAACAATTTTTTCGTATAGCCAATAAATAGGCTATAAAAAAGGGAGTAAGAATTTTTTATAGCCTGTGACTTATTATTTACATTTAAACATTTAATAAAAATATGGTAACGCCAGACATAGAATTGGAAAACGAACGTTTTTTTAGAGAAGCGTCTGATTTATTAAACAAAAAAGAAAAAAGTCCTGAAGAATCAGCAAGAGAAGAAAAAATGAGAGGAGAAAATTTAGCCCAAGTTAGGCTCTGGCATCGAAGCAATATTGAAAATTTTAGTAGCTGGGTGGAAAAATACGCGGCTGTTTTTAGGACTTTAATAAATGGTTTGCCTGGAATTTTGGATTTAGAAAAAAGAGGAAAGATTGAGAATAGTTTGAAAAAATTGGCTGATGCCGGCACTTCAGCTGAAGAAATAGAAGAGGCTGCGGCTGTTTTTCAGGAAGCGTTGAATGAAATAGGAAATTAATTATTTTTTTGTTATATGAACATCCAATTTCACGGCGCGGCGCGCGAGGTTACCGGATCATGCCATTTGTTGACAGTGGGCAATAAAAAGATTCTTATTGATTGCGGAATGTTTCAGGGTGAAACTTATTCTGATAAGCGCAATCATGATGATTTTTTGTTTCGGGCAAAAGATATTGATGCGGTTTTGGTAACTCACGCGCACATTGATCATGTTGGAAGAATTCCAAAATTAGTTAATGCCGGATTTAATAGAAAAATTTTAGCCACTCGTGCCACGATTGAATTGGCAAAATTAATGTGGGAGGATTCTTTACAGGTCATGAAGCAGGACGAAGAGCATCGTAATCATCCAATGTTATATAATGACGGCGATGTTCGAAAAGCGGCCGGATTATTTAAGGCGGTAAAATATGGCGAACCAGTGCAAGTAGTGCCTGGTGTTACGGCAACTTGGCATGATGCCGGTCATATTTTAGGTTCCGCTTTTATTGTGATTGAAGCGGAAGGAAAGAAGGCGGTTTTTTCCGGTGATTTGGGAAATACCGGTGTGCCGGTTATTTGCGAAGCTGAAGATTTGCCGGAGTGCGATGCTTTGGTTTTGGAATCAACTTATGGTGCTTACAATCATGAAAATACCAAAGATAGAAAATTGAAATTAAAAAGTGCAGTTTTAAAAACAATAAAAGATGGCGGTGTGGTGATGATCCCGACTTTTGCCATGGAGCGCACGCAAGAGGTTTTATATGAGTTGAATAATATGGTTGAACATAATCTTATACCGCGCGTTCCGTTTTTCTTGGACAGTCCTTTAGCCATTCGCGCCACGCGTATATTTTTGCAATTTACTGATTTGTTTAATGAAGAAGCTAAAGCCATGCTCAAAGAAGATAAAAATCTTTTTGATTTTCCCGGATTGCAAGTTGCGCTTACCACTGAACAGTCTAAAAAAATAAATAATGCTCCACAGCCAAAAATTATTATTGCCGGATCCGGAATGATGAGCGGTGGTCGAATTTTTTATCATTTAAAAAGATATTTGCCAGACATGAACAGCTTGCTTTTGATTATTGGTTTTCAAGCCAAGCAAACTTTGGGTCGGAAATTGCTTGAGGGTGCGAAGCAGGTGGAGATTTATGGACAAAATGTTAATGTCTGCGCTTCGATCGTAAAAATCGGAGGATATTCAGCGCATGCTGATCAAAGAAGATTAATTGGTTGGACAAGCGCGGTAAAAAATCCGCCAAAGCAAATTTTCTTAGTTCATGGCGAACAGGATTCGCAAAAAGTTTTAGCAACAGAACTGCGTAAAAAAGTTAAAAGTTCGGTTCGAATTGTTGAACTATACAGCAAACATGAAATTTAAATTAGAATCAAAATACAAGCCAACCGGCGATCAACCAAAAGCTATTAAAGAAATAGTGGATAATTTGAATTTAGAAAAAAAACATCAAACTTTGCTCGGAGTTACTGGTTCGGGAAAAACTTATGTTGTGGCTAATGTAATTCTAAAAACTCAAAAGCCGACTTTGGTGATTGCACATAATAAAACTTTGGCCGCACAGCTTACCAACGAATTCCGTGAATTTTTTCCGGCTAGTGCGGTGGAGTATTTTGTTTCTTATTATGATTATTACCAACCTGAGGCTTACATGCCAAGATCAGATACTTATATTGAAAAGGAAGCGATGATCAATGATGAGATTGATCGATTGCGACATGCGGCTACGCAGGCTTTGTTGTCGCGTCGGGATGTAATTATTGTGGCTTCGGTTTCATGTATTTACGGTTTGGGTGCGCCGGAAGCTTATGAAAAAATGGCCATGAGACTGAAAAGAGATCAAATCATTGTTCGTGGTGATTTATTAAAACATTTGATTGAATTGCAATTTGAACGGACGACAAGCGCGGTTATGCGCGGTCATTTTCGCTTGCATGGTGAAACATTGGAAGTAATGCCGGTAAATCAGGAATTAATTTTTAGAATTGAATTTAAAGATCAGAAAATTAAAAATTTATTTATTTTGGATTCAGTGACGCGCCGAGTTCGCGAAGAAGTGGAAGATATTTGGATTTTTCCAGCCAAGCACTTTGTGACTACCGAACCGCAGCGTGAAGAAGCGATCAAGGCGATTAAGCAAGAATTAAAAGACCGGCTGGCTTATTTTAATAAAAATGGAAAGCTGTTGGAGGCGGAAAGATTAGAACGGCGCACGCGGTATGATATTGAAATGATGTGCGAAGTTGGTTATTGTCATGGTATTGAAAATTATTCTCGGCATTTGTCCGGTCGCTCGCCAGGGGCACCGCCGGATACGCTTTTGTCATATTTTGAAAAAACCAACGGCAGGGATTGGTTGATGGTAATTGATGAGTCGCATGTGACTGTTCCGCAAATTGGCGGGATGCATGAAGCGGATGCTTCTCGCAAACGTACACTTGTTGATTTTGGTTTTCGTTTGCCTTCAGCCGCGGATAATCGTCCGCTTACATTTGGTGAATTTGAAAAACATATGCCGCAGGTGGTTTGTGTTTCAGCCACTCCGGGTCCTTATGAATCTAAAAAAGGAAATGTTGTGGAAATGATAGTTCGTCCGACCGGACTCATTGATCCGGAAATTATTGTAAAACCAATAACTGCCAAAAAGAAAAATGAAAAATCACAAGTGGATGATCTTATTTTGCGCATTCGTGAAAGAGTGACGAACAAGGAGCGGGTGCTTGTGACCACGCTTACAAAAAAGATGGCGGAGGATTTGACGGATTTTCTGGAAGATCAAAAAATAAAAGTTCGTTATTTGCATTCGGAAATTGATACTTTGGACCGAATTAAAATTATAACCGAATTTCGGCAGGGAAAATTTGACGTGGTTGTGGGAGTGAACTTGTTGCGTGAGGGTTTGGATTTGCCAGAGGTGACACTAGTTGCAATTTTGGATGCGGATAAAGAAGGATTTTTGCGTTCGGAAACTTCTTTGATTCAGACGATTGGTCGAGCGGCTCGAAACGTGAAAGGCCAGGTTATTTTGTATGCTGATGAAATGACCGGTTCAATGGAGCGAGCAATTCGTGAAACTAATCGCCGCCGTAAAATACAAACCGCTTATAACATAAAACATAAAATCACTCCAAAAACAATTGAAAAGAAAATTCGAGATTTGCGGGAAATGCTGGGGATTGAAATAGGGGAGATTGACGCGAAGAAAACCTTGGCGATTGAAATGAAAGCTGGTTCGAAAGATTTGGAAATTTTGATTGCGGAAAAAGAGAAATTAATGAAAAAAGCGGCCAATGAATTACAATTCGAATTCGCCGCAGTTTTGCGGGATGAGGTTAGGGAGTTGAGGAAGAGGGCGAAGAGATAGTTTGTAGTTGGTAGTGAGTAGTTGGTAGTAAAATTCTAAATTCCAATATCCAAATTCCAAATAATTTCAAAATTACAAATCACAAATCTAAAACAAATCTGTCGTCCCGAACCGTTGTGGTGCACATTACTACGAGGGTGAGGGATCTCTGCGCTTCGTAATATTTTCAACCAAATCCACCTTTGTACTTTTCGCGCGCCTGCCCACCGAAGTTGTAGCGGAGGTGGGAAAAGTACAAAGGATCTACTGAACCTTTGGCGCCAAAAGTTCAGTAGATCAAATTTGGATTTACGAGGCTTAGCCTCGTATTTATGAGTGTTCAAGTCCACGAACACAGTTGACATCATTTTTTAAACATGCTAGAATTACATATTCAACTCAAACGTTGAGGGTTCTTTGATAAAACGCGAGGGCAAGCAAGAAAAGGAGGAATAGTGATGAGAATTATTGAAAATCGTCGAGTTCATGAAGTTGATGCTAATTTGGTGAGAGTTGTTTCGAATGAGCAGTTTTTGCGCTCTGTTTTGGGAGAGCCAAAGCAGATTCATTTTGCGAGCCGTAATGGAATTGCAGGTGTGGATTATACTCGTATGTTTCGCAGTGGTGTGCGAGAGAGCATTGGTTGTCAGGACTATGGTCGTGAGTATCCGTCGAATCACACAAGCCAGCTTGTTCAGGTCGCACATAATGCTTTTTCTGCTCACGCGCCTCTGAGTCTTTCTCCAGAAGTAATTTGGTATGCAATTGTGCACGAGATTGCGATTTACATCAAAAATAATTCAGAGTATTACTCTGAATATTTTACAGCAACTCCATCTGAACGAAAGAAGATTGAGGTTCGTGATGATTCATTGGTTTATGGAGGGGAAAACGATTGGGGTCGGGCAATTGGTTTGTTTCGCAAGCCGATTGCTGAACTCGTGCCCACGCCGACCGTTGAACTCCTTCTTCCAAAGTTCAGCACCTCGACGCCAGAAAGTGAGATCGCAATTCTGGTTTCTTTTATGGATGTGATTTCTAAGTATTACAGCTTTGAAATGCATACGCTGTGCGGAATTCCGCGCATCCGCCTCGAAGGCACGCCAGAAGACTGGAGACTCATTGAACAACATGCGCGAACTTGTTCAGAGATCTTCCCAGGGCTTGTTCCGTATTTCCAAGACCTTGTTCCAGTGTTGAGAGAGTTTGCCGGGGCAGCGGCATCTAGCGGATCCACGGAGCATGGTTTCTGGACTTCTCTTTATAAGTATAAGGATAATTCCGGTGGGCCACGTGTTTCTGGCTGGATCACCGCACTTTTTGCGCACGTGCCAACACCAGCTGGTTTTATGATGAAGCGTGAGTTTGATTGGGAGGGTTTGCATGATGGTTTTGGTGGTTATGGTGTTGGTGATTTTCCAATGCATGTTTCTACTGTGGACTTCAACTGGGATTATTACGGCAAAAATATTCCCATGGGATTTGCCGCGGGAATTCTCGGGGTTGATCATGATGATGGTTTCCTTGCTCCGCGTCTGGGTTTTGCGGTTTACGAGCCTGAAGCTCGCCAAAGCCGATAGAAAAGTCTTCTCCGCTCCGCACTTAAAGGTGCGGAGTTTTTTTGTTTGAGGTTATAGGTTGTAGGTGTTAGGTTATAGGTTTTAGGGATGCAGAAAAGAGTCAACAGAGGGGCAGAGCGAGAGGTTATAGTTTTTAGGTTATAGGTTTTAGGTTAAGAAAATAAAAATTAAGAATAAGACTAGGGAATTTTTTGATAAAAGGAGACATGAAATACATTGATGTATTTATTGATAAAACCAACTTGCAACGAGTATTGTTCATGTCTCCTGACGAGGGGGGAGACACATGAAAAAGCCTCACAAACCTTGACTCTACTTCCCCGAATTTAAGATCATGGTGTTGTCAAGGTTTGTGGGAGCGAGGAAGAAACTAGCCTTGAATACTTGAAAGCCGTGGCCGAGTGTCTTTTTCATGCTGTCTCCCCCTCGTTAATTACTCAACTACACATTTTGTGTTTTTATATTTTAATTTCTACCAATTACAAAACAGTGGCGGGGTACAAGACCCCGCCCTACTTATCTCTTTTATACGTCCTATAACCTATAACAACTTATCTGGTTAATAAAAAAATCCGCCACGGCAAGTTGCCGTGGCGGTTGTTGTTGCTTTACTTTTACTCGTCTACACCAAGTTTCAGTTTGCGTACAAAGCGTGCAAACGGACCGGTTTTATCGAGCCTGAGAGTGGTCTCATTCGGATTGGTATTGTTAGGGTCTTCCATTCTTCTGAAAACACCCGCGTGTCGGACGTTGTCATCATGATGTTCCTCTTCGTCAGGAACTTCCTCAGTCTCAATTGTCCCACGAGCAGTCACCGGACGACCATCTTGGTCTACGATATCCTTAGGAACTTGATTTTCCCCAGGCTTCAGAGCGCGGATCCGTTCCAGATCGATTTCTCTCGTCATACCAACAAGAGTTCTTGTTTGGCTTTCCGTGGTGTAATCATTATCTACATAGTCTGAACCAGCGGCGCGGCCGAATCGCAGAGCGGTTGTTGTGGCGCGCATGGTTCCGGCTTTTCTGTTATAAGTTCCGCGGTCACCGATATCTCTTTCTACTTTTTCCAGGCCGAGAGCCATGGTTTTTGACTTTTTTGTACCCAGTTCCTCAGACGCACGTCTGATCTCGCCAACAAGCGCTGCTGCTTCCTGGTAATTTCCCTGATTAGCCATATTGATTGCCCGCTCCATGACATCAGCGGCCATAAACCGCAGCCGTTCTTCCTCAACTTCCGCATTAGCCCGAGCGTCTGCCTCATCAGGCTTTACATACTCGAATCTGGCGGTAAGGGTTTCTTCAAAATGTCCAACTTCGAGTTCATTGCCTCGAGCCAAGACAGACAAAGCCCTAACATCGCGTGGCATCAGTTTTTCAACTGGCGGCAGTTCGAGTTCTGCCACAACATTCTGCGTTTCTCCGCCATAGACATTGCCCAGCATAACTTTAACATTTTCGCCTTCATGCGAAACCCTGAAGTCGCCGAGGACTTTTTGGATTTTTATACCGTTTCCCGGTGTGAGAACCACTTCAACTTCAGAAGCTGCAGCAGAGCGAAGCGCACCGAACTCAAGCGCAAAGGCTTGGAGAATTCCGTCTTCGCCTTCAGCGTGGTAAAAGCTACCAAAGGCCGCTCTGGCAATAGCATTCAAAAGTTCCGGATCATAATCTCTGCCTGTGGCACCAAAACCAAGTGTGGTAATTGGCGTGTTGTTTTGAGCTCGTTCAGAAACCGCATTGATGATCATTCCATGATCAGTGGTTCCGGCAGTCGGTTCACCATCAGTGAATACAATGATGCGCCGTGTCCGATTTTCATCCACTCGACAGTTTTCCATGATGCTAATGCCACGCAGAATTGCGCTCAAGAGATCAGTGGAACCGCGTGGTTCTGTTTCTTTGATCCGTTTGTTGACCAAGGCACGATGACCATCAGTCATTTCTTCCAAACTTGCCAGAGTTTCGACAGTGTCATCAAACACCACAAAGGCCACTCGATCTGTGGGAAGCAGTTCTTTTACACATTGCAAAGCTGCTTCTTTGGCAAACCGGATTTTTGGTTTTGTGGGATCTGGCGGGACAACCGCTGAACTCATCATGGACGAAGAGATGTCAAGCACAATGACCAAATCAATCGGCTTGCGATTGGTCTCTTCAATTTCCGGAGCAGTGAGCCCAATTTTTGCAAACACAGAACCTGGATCGCGATGATTAACTTTCTCTTTACTCAAAACAACTCTTACCTTCATGACTTCCTCCTTGCCTTTATGGCGAGAGCCTCTTGTGCGGAAACCGGAGAGTAGTGGTTTCCCTAACAAGAGCCGGCTTCTCCCCACATCGCGCTTCCTGCGGGTGGCGGATGTATGCCCAACTTGTTTTTTAAAACAAGGCGGCAAATCCCAAAACCCCAAAGGAATGGAGATGTGTTTCGACCCACAGGGTCTATTTGCAAAGAACCATTCTTTGCTGTAATTTGAGACTATCATTTTATTTGGAAAATGTCAATAGGGTCGTGTCAAATCATATAATAACCTGAGTGAAACTGGATTCGTTCTATCATATAAAACCTGAGTGAAATGCGGATGTTAATTGGTTATATGATTTAAGCGTTGCGAGGTGGTGCGGGATGTTCGCCGCTGTGCGCGACAACGTGGTCGACAGAGGGCAGCGTGAGTATCATCTCGGGGTTCGAAACACGATCAGCGCGCATTGTGGCGCGTTGTTTTTCCGTTCGTACCGTCCGCCGGATCGCATCCACCTTCTTTTCAATATTCCGTTTGAGTTCCGCGAGGTTCAATGCAAGGAACTGTTTTCTGAGTCGTTCCTTCATTGTCGTGTCGACTTCTTCTGATTCCATGATTCGTTGATACGGCGTCTTCGCTTTCGCATATCTTCGCAAGAGGTGTCCGCCGATTCGTTTCTTCTCGATGAGTTTCACTGTTGCTTGAAAGAAGTTTTCATACAGCTGCCACTCGTTTCGATAGAGATCGTTTAAAAGATCAACCTGTCGTGTGGTGGCGTAACGGTGATATCCCACCAATTGCCGAACATGGGTCCAATTCTTCTGTTCCACATGGGCATTGTCATTTTTCTTGCCCGGCCTGCCACGGGTGAAGCGAATGTTGGTTTCTTGGCACAACCGCCACAATTCCCAGTTAATGAACTCGCCACCGCTGTCTGAATCAATACTTCTGCGGGGAAAGGGTCGTCGTCCATCAATGGATGCCATGCCCAAAATGACCCGTTTTTCGCTCTTTCCCAAGAATGCCTCCAACTCAGTCCATCCGCTCGCAAGGTCTGTATCCGTGAGCGTATGCGCGAAGACGCCTTCCGGATCACCGCCATTATGTGCTACGAGATCGATCTCACTGTGTCCAAGTTCTGTCTCATTCCACCGTGAGAGTTCAATGGGGATCTGCTGCTTCAAAAGAGAGCCCGGTTTTGTTGATCCGTGCAATCGGCGGAGCCGTCCTTTTTTGAACCGACAAAGTCGTCGATCAATAGTTGAGGAGGAGACGGAACACAGTCGTTCTTGCATGGTGGTTGAAAGTTTGAGTTCTTTGTGTCGAATGAGCGCGTCAACCGCCGACTCCATGGATCCAACCATCCGTTGTCCGCACGGGCAGTCCAGAATATCCCAAATCTTTTTAAGGAAATACACAACCTCATTGTCGTAGGTTGGTTTTCGTGGCTTGCGTGTTTTCTCGGCAAGAGAAACAGCCGGACGCAGTTGTCCAATGATGTAGTTTCGGTGCATACCGGTTGTGTTGACTGCTTCATCCAGAAACGACCCTTTCTGTCGTTTGGATGCCTTCAGATATCGATATTTTAGTTGTTTAAGATATTCGTGGCGCGCGTGCATAGTCATTTTTCGCATAGATAAGAGGTTGTTATTGGATAAGAACCCCTTATCGTACACTCAGGTATTATATGATGCAACGTAGGCCTGTTTACTAAGGTTTTACATGATTTGATTCGCAACACT
>Ga0209212_1002133_pt1 | contig 29234 bp, 36 predicted proteins | sample RifGroC2_FD_183996 | JGI IMG/M metagenome (GOLD analysis project Ga0209212, IMG submission 183996) | Groundwater microbial communities from Rifle, Colorado, USA - Groundwater C2 (SPAdes) (version 2) | ecosystem: Environmental > Aquatic > Deep subsurface > Groundwater | place: Rifle, Colorado... | reverse complement strand
AGCAGGTCGTGGCGACGAGCGATCGGGGCATGCTGCATGAGGCAGCATGCAAAGTTTGGGCGTATCAGAAGCTCAAAAGATATGGTGAGGCGTAGCGAGAGCTACGATTGAATTATGCAACACAGCACTAAAAATTATTATTCTAGTCGTTTGAGGGCAAGTTCACTGATCTCAAGATGTTTTCTCGCAAAGGCGATCAGGGAATCAGTCATGCGTGCATAGCGATAAAGGTCATTGCGAAGCTGCCCGAGGTCTTCTGCCAGCTGCATATGCTTCATGAGGATGAGCCGTTCTTGTGGAGAATTTTGGGGGTATGCCCATGCATCTGCCGCCTGCTCGAGGCGCTGCATGATGCTCGCTGTAAAATCGATGAGGCGGGGGATCCTTGCTGCATGAAGCTCATCATATGCCCCAATGCTTCTCCTCAGCTTGTCCCCTTGAGGGCTCTCCCGTGAAAAAAGGTCTGAGAAATAGGAGATGGCAAGGACAAACTGCGGATCCAGGCGGGCATTTGGATCCTCTTTCCTCGCTTCGTTTTCAATGTTGCGGCATAGGTGATGCAGGCTTGTCCCAAGCTTTGCCATGCGCTTCATATCTTTTTTTGCTCTTTTTAGGTGTGAGATGACACCCTCTAGCCCTGATATCACCTTATCTTTCTTTTCTTTATCAGGGGTAAACCCTCTTCTCTCGCTGTAGAGGCCAAAGAGTGGGATGACATCTGAAAGGAGCTTGTTTGCATCAGCCAGTCTCTTTTTTTCCTCAAAAAGAAGTTTGAGCTCGTCATCTTCCAGGCGAATGGTGATATAGGCTTCACGTACGAGTTGCCGTGGAAGCCTTCTTCTGGAGGCAGGTGCTGTTGCCATATGCCTCTCTGCTTGCACTGATTATTTAAAACTTGTCAAACATCACATTTTTTAAACTCTTCAAGACCCCTCACTCTATGAGCATATCACTATGCATGATAGTCAAAGACGAAGAAGCATCCCTTCCAAGGTGCTTGGATTCAGTAAAAAGGGTTGTTGATGAGATTATCATAGCTGATACAGGAAGCAAGGACAAGTCTGCCAGCATTGCAAAAGCGGCTGGTGCAAAGGTCATCCAGGTCGCATGGAACAATGATTTTTCCGCGGCAAGGAATGCTGCGATCCAAGCAGCAAAGGGCGACTGGATTCTTGTGCTCGACGCTGATGAGTATATCCACCCAGATGACCAAAAAAATCTGCTGGAATGCACGCAAAAAAAGGGGGTCGATGGCTACCTTGTTCCGATCAATAACTATACAAATGATGAGGCCATTGTGGGTTTTGCCTCAACAGATAACCTTGAAGCGAAGGGGTTTTTTCGCACGGAGATCATCCGGCTGTTCCGAAAGGGGATCCGATTTACAGGAGCGGTCCATGAGCTTTTGGCAATAACTGAGGGCATGGTCATCCTCAAGGCACCCATTATCATCCACCACACAGGATACTTAAAGGGACAGGATATGATCGAGCAGAAGCGTGAATTATATCTTAAGCTTGGAATAAAACAGATTGAAGAGCAGCCAGGCAACCCAAAGCCTTTCTTTGATGTCGGCAAGATTCATCTGCATAGGAGGGAATATGGCCTGGCAAAGGAGTTCCTTGAAAAAGCTGCAATGCGAGACCCGGCAAACCTGAAAGTGCTCTGCACGCTCGCAGAGGTAGAATACCTCAGTGGAGACCCAGCAAAGGCAAAAAAGATCTACCAACAGGTCATCCAAAAGAATCCGGAGAGCGATACGGCATTGACAAATCTTGGGGTTATGTACTTTCAGGATAAAGAATTCGAAAAGGCCATTCAGCATCTCAGAAAACCAGCAGAGAAAGGCATTCCAGCAGCCTTGATGAACCTCGCTCTTATCTGCGTGAAGCAAAAAGAATATGGCAAAGCGTTCTTGTATTACCGGAAAGGTTCATTCCAAGAGAAAGTCGAGAAGCTTCGGGATATCCTGAAAAATAAGTATAATGATGCAAAATCACTGCAAACAATTGCCCATCAATGTGTCAAGAACAAGCAATTTGCTGATGCAGTCTTTTTTTTAGAGTTGGCAATAGAACAAGAGCCAAATGAAAAGATTGAAGTTCTGCTTAAAAAGTATAAAGAACAGATAAGCTAGAACAGAGAAAGAAACTAGAACAAAGAAGCTAGGTTTTATGTTTGTAGCTAGTTTTTATGTTTGTATCTTCCTCGCAGATCTACAACAGCAAGTTTTTCTTTGATGAGTGCTGCTTCTTTGCTCGATGAAAGGTACCCTAAAAAAGCTCCCTCCCACGCCTCTTCCCAGAACGATGCATGCTTTGATTCTAATGATTCTTTGAGCAGATGCAAGTCAGTTGCCTTGTCCTCAATCTTTGAAGAGAAAAAGCTCAGCCCAAAATCAATGAATGATAAATGCCCACTAGCAGATACGATGATGTTTGAGGTGGTAAGGTCCCCATGGATGATGGACGCATCATGAAGTTTGACAAGCATTTTTCCAATCTCACAGCAGAGAAGATGCGCATTTCTTGCATTGAGGACGTCCCGGGCTTTTTTTCCAGGAAGAAAAGACATCTCTATGACCATTGAGGTGTCATCGACACTGAGGAACTGGGGTCCTGGTATGGGAAGTTTTTGGAGGATCTTTGCCTCTCGCCGTGTGCGAGATCTTCTGAGCCGGTCATCTATTGCCTGCAGTCGATACGGTTTTGGCAAGCGGATTTTCTGTACACCAGCGCTAGTTCTTTCGATGGTCGCTTCAGCACCCTGTGATAGCCTCATTTACCCAAAAACTTTTAAGCAACTTATAAATGTTCCTCTATATGAATGAATTATTGGTATTTCTCACGATTCAGGGGGCCATGATATTTTATGCCTGTTCTGAGGCATATATGGAAAGGGATACTGGCTGGACCCAGAATGAAATGTGGTTTAGGATCAATTTTGGCAATTATAACTATACTGCGTATCATATCTTTGTGTATTGGCTGGCTTTCCCAATGGCAATAATTCTCCTGCCAAATCTGATTATCGGCTTTGATATGAAGATGTCTTTGTTCTTGCTGGTCTGCTATCTTATCGGGACCATTGTTGAGGATTTCACGTGGTTTGTTGTCAACCCGCACTATCCATTGAAGAAATGGAATCCTCACCAGACCCAGTGGTATCCCTGGCTCAAGATCCGATGGTTCTACATCCCGGCAACGTATGTCATCAAAGGGGGAATCGCATTATTTGTCTTTTTTCGGTATTATCATTGAAGAATTTCCGAAGGGACGAGAAGCACTAAACACCTTAAAATAATATGTTTTTTTCAGGAGATAAAAACATAAAAAGGCAATTGGTAGTAATGGTGGTATGACCTTTTTTGAACTGCCTGGTACCGAAATTACGGATATCCCCCTCATCGAGGACGGCTTTCCTTTGTCTTTGCTATTTATCGAGATAGGATGTGATCCTAATCAAAAGCGCTCCCAGCTGCGCAAACGGCAGATGTGTTTTGCTGAATACTGGGAACGGGAATATCGATGTCAGGGTATTGCATGGTATCCTAGTGTGAGGCGTCTCCTTGCTCATTATGATCCGTTCAGTTTTGAGAGAGGAGTCCTGAATTGTGAAGCAGAATATAATCCGGATATCGTTCTGTATTTTCAGGATACCCCTCCTGAAGTTCTGGACCGGTTAGATATTGTGCAGCGACAAGAGCTGCTTTCCCTAGATCGTAGGACGAAAGGATTAGCGGAGGAGATGATCAGGCACCCCAATCCATCCTCGCTCCATGAGCTCATCATATCCCATGACTCCCAACGCACAGCAAGGCTCCGAGGAAAATTTGCGGAGATGATCGCCCTGAACACTGTCCAGGACCAGCTGCCGGAGGGATGCACCCTTTATCGCAACAGTGATATTCGCTATTTTCATGATACCATGAGTAATGGGACTGAAGTTGATGGGCTTGTAGTGATGTATGGGGATACGCCTTTTTGGAATTTGGTGGAGAGGATGAGGACACTCTCCTACTTGACGGTAGAAATCGATCGCAATCTTCCGCGGTAGGTTTATATAATCCAAAATCAATGAGAGGATATGCCCCTCCGTACCCAAACCTGGCTTGTCCTTTTTGCTCTTGGAGCCTACTATGACCATATGGATAAGGTGCTGCAGGGCAAGGGTTTATCCATCGCCATCTCAAAGGTTTCTTTCATCCATTTTCTGAAAGAAGCAGGGCTGGCAAAGAAGGGCAATCGGGCGCTCTACCAGAATCTTGAGTCGCTCGAAAAAGGAAGATATATCACGTATGATGGGCAGGTGCTCCATCTCACCAAACGAGGAAGGGAGAAAGTAAAGAAGATGCAGGGACAGATGCAGCCATATCTTGACATTTTTTCTACTGTTTCAAAGCTGCCTCCTGGAAAATATATAAGGAAAGGCCAGACAGTATTTGTGTAGGGGGAGCAGAGGGGATGTCTGCCTTCTAGGAGAGAACTAATATTACCATTCTTAAGTGGTAGAGAGTAGAAATGCTTTTAAAGGAAGAATGAGCAGGATGTTGGTATGAGGGATGTGACGAGGGTTTACCATCAGCAGGTCTCTGAAGGAGCAAGAGCGCCATACGCTTTAGGTGAGAGCATAACCCTCAGGCCAGAAGGGATACAAGGGGGGATCTCATTTCCACAGAGAGTCACCGAGGCGATCGCCCAGATGACAAGGATATACCAATGCGACTCACTTGCTGATTTGGGCAGGAATTATCAGCGGCTTATAAGAACTGTCCCACAATCTCATCTGATTCCAAGAAGTGAGGAGTTTGAATTAACAGACTGGCTCGCAGAAGCCGTGCCAGGAGGTGACACCATCGTACCTTCTGATGATTTTCTTGTATATACCAGGTTAACCTGCCCGTTTGAGACTCCATTTGATTATTCTTTCCTCCAGGGTATCGGCCTTATTCAAAGAGTGCGAATGAGAGATTTTAAGATCGTTGAAGGTGTATCATTTAGCGCAGCAGAGCTTACCCTGGAAGACAGCACTGGAGAGATGCCAGCAGTTTTCATGTATAAAGACCCTTGGAAGAGCGATGAGACAGACATGCTCCTCGCACAGTGGGAAAAGGTAAGGGATTCAAATGTCCCCTTCAATATCTCATTCCAGGCAATGCATCCTGATTATAAGATAGGAAGCAATGGAGTGAGGGGAAAGAAAATAAAGATACTTGAAATCGCTTCTGCAGAAAAACCCCAAGTCGATGAGGACCCGCTTGTCAGAGTTCTTGTGCCCTTGCAAGGATGAATGGTTATCTTCCTCTAAGATTAGCCTCTAGTTGGGATGATTTATCATGCACTTTTACCATCAATTCTTTGCCTTCTTTCGCAAGTCCGACAAACGTTGAATAAGGGTTCTGGTTAAAATGAAGTTCATTAACGTTGCCACCAGAGGTCCTTCGAAGGAATCCAAGGATGACGCCGATATCACCATTCCTGATATGCGTTGGAGCATTTTCTGGTGGAAGCAGCCTCTTCACCTGTCTGATCCAAAGCTCCGCTGCAGCTAATTTCTGAGAGAATCCTCTTACTTGAGAAGTATAGGTGTTGAGCGGTTCGATATGGCCACATCCTGTCAAAACAGAATTTGTCTGTTCGATCCATCCTATCCGGTGAAATGGGCCTCTTCCTGAATCCAATTGGTTTGATAGGTTGTCAGCGACTTCATGTGTCGTCTTAACAACGCTAGAAAAGCTAGTGAGGACTCTTGTGAGGCGATGGGCATCTCCCATTTTTTTGGGGTCTGCGGCTATCGCTTTTAGCTGATCAGCGCTCATCCCACCCCATCTTTCTGCACTGACAATATCCATATCTTTAGTCGTCGCATCCCAGATGTTGGGGAGGGCATGTTGATTGTTTTTATGCCAGTGTTCACATTCCTGAGTGAGTGCATTCGCGGCTCTGGAAACAGCTTCAAGGTGCTGTCTTGCCCTCCTGGCGGTGTGGAATTGTTGTGCTAAAGCAACTGCCTGATTTGCTGCTATTGATCGTGTAGCTGTATTGGAGACCATTGTTGTGTACCTCTTTTACGGGTTTTTGATATTAACTCAGGTCACAAATGTGTATACTGGTATATAAGTTTTTTGTTTATTGGATGATGAGCTCTTATCCTGTTGTTATTCAGATAAAGCCCCAAAACCACAGCAAACCAGATACCTTTAAAAACAATTAATTTTCCCTTCTAATTGACAGCCCGGTAGTGTAGCGGCCAATCATCTCGGACTCTGGCAATGGTTGTTGGAGACATCCGGGGACCCAGGTTCGAATCCTGGCCGGGCTATTTCTTCCTTATTTATGATAGAATTATAATAGAAGAATAATAGAAGGGAAAAACAACACTGACGCAAACACTGAAAGTTTCTGAGGTGAGCTTTCCAAGGAAAAGCGGTTTGCTGTCAGGAGTGTTGTTTTTTCAAAAGACTGTAGAAATACGCTCTCGACCAGGCAAGTTACGCTGTTTTTCCTTTCACTGTCTTTTTTTTATCTTCCTCAGGATCATCACGTCCCCTGCCTTTCCCCCACCGATGATATCCAACAACAATGAGATAGGGGAACAAGAACAAGAATAGAGGCCAGAAGATATACGTGAACCGGAGCAGCGGCTTTGAAAGGATGAACACAATAAACGATGCCAGCACGATGCCAAGCAGCATTCCGCTAAGATTCCCCTGCCTCTTATATATCCGGGCTTCAATGAGTATCGTGAGCGCGCATCCAATCACATATCCAACATAAAACCCTCGTACGATAAAGGCAAGGGTTTCTGCAACTGGATGGTCATGGATGATGAGTGAAGCCACAACAGCACCAATCAAGCCGAAAAGAAGGCCAAAGAGCCCAGAGAGGATAAACTGAAGGACAAGGATGAAGGGTGAGGGCTTGTTCATTATTAACCGATGGATATGATGATATTTTTTCCGCGAAGGTCTGTTGGTTGTGTTCCACCTGCGCTGGTAACAACATCATTTACTCCTTTCCCCCCAAGTGAAAGCCTGCCCTCAACCTTGTCTCGTCCAAATATCTTGCCTTCATGGTGTATTGAAGCATCAAATACTAGTTCTATAGTATTATCTCCGCCTGTTCCAGCATCATGGAGAACCCTCACAATTTTTACCTTGCCTCTCATTTCACCCATATCACCCTCCAAGCCAGTCTGCTAGCTAAAGTCCACCTTTACAACGTTTTGGCTGCCTTCATCAGCAGCAAACATCTCTTTTTTCTCAAAGCCAAACCATCTTGCAATAATGGATGTGGGAAACCTTCGCGCAAGTATGTTATAATCACGAACCGCAGCATTATAATTGTCCCGCTCCACTTTTATCCTGTTCTCTGTGCCTGCGAGCTCATCTTGCAATGACAGGAAGTTTTCATTCGCTTTCAGGTCAGGATAATTTTCCACAATGACCAACAGTCGGGAGAGCACGCTATTCATGTTGCCCATCGCTGCCTGTAACTCCGCAGGGCTTGTTGCTGAGTCTATGGATACTTTTGCCTGTCCAGCCTCACTCCTAAGCTCGGTGATCTGTATCAGGGTATTTGCCTCATAATCCCGATACCCTTTCACTGTTTCGACAAGATTGGGGATAAGGTCAGCCCTTCTCTGGTATGCAGATTGCACATTTGCCCATTTTTGGTTCACACCTTCATCCATTCGGACAAGCGAATTATAAGAGCCCATGACCCATGAGCCAAGAATGATGAGAACAAGGAGTATGACTCCTGCTATGATCCAGCCTTTATAGCTTTTTTCCTGTTTTTTTGCGATGAGTACCACCCTTTTGTGTTGTTTTTTGCTTCGCTAGTGATGCCTGCCTTGCAGCAAGGGCAACGAGCTTATCAATTTCTTTATCATCAAGCCACATACCTTTGCAGGTGTCACAGACATCTATGATGATATCTTCCTTAATAATCTTTCTCATCTCACCATGCCCGTAGGGGCATTTAATGATGATTTCCCCGCATTCATGCATTTTTTTCTTCCAAAACATTGTTACCAACCTCCTGATGCTCCCCCGCCTCCAAAACCCCCGCCTCCAAAACCGCCAAAGCCGCCGCCGCCAAAACCACCGCTGCCACCTCCAAAAACCCCACCACCAGAACCGCCGCCTCTAAAAAATTGTGATGCGAGCAGTGCTGCCCAAAATGTTTCATTATCAGTTCTTCCTTTTTCACCTTTCGCCTTTTTCTGATTGTGAAAGAGAGCAGAGATGATTGTCCCCCAGACAATGATCTGGATGAGGATCACAAAGATAAAGATTGCAATGATGATGAAGATGATGGCTTTATCTGGGAGGGAAGAGGAGAGACTATCAGTTATTTCATTGGGGTTCTCTACCTCCTGTTTGATTGTGCGGACCGCATCAACAACCCCTTTTCCATAGTCTCCTTCCCGAAATGCTGGGACCAGGTATGTCCGGCCAATCCGGCCAACTTTTGCATCATTCAGGATAGGCTCTAATCCCCGGCCAACTTCAAAACGGTACTTCCTGTCATCGACAGCGATAAGGAGCAAGAGCCCATTGTTTTTTTCGGCATCGCCAAGCTTTCCTTCAGCGATTTCATAAGAGAATGATTCTATGTCTCGCCCTTCCAGGCTGTTGATGGTAACAACTGCCACTTGTGCCTGATTGGTGTCATACAAAGGCTGGAGCAGGGCATTAATCTCGCTGATCTCACCAGAAGAGAGCACTCCTGCATAGTCATTGACAAAACCGTTTAATGTGACATCACCTGGCACTTCTGCAAAGGCTATTCCTATAAAAAAAATGAGGAATACAATCCATATCTCTGTCGGTTTTTTCATTGTTTCAGTTTCATTGTTTCAGTAGTTTCACTATTTCTGTATATCAAATTCAGTATATCAAATAAAGGAAAAAGACCACCGCTCCCAGGAGCAGGACGCTGAAGATGTATCCAAACACTCCCCAAAAGCGTACATAGCTTTTTATCAATTCCCCATCTGCTTCAAACTGCGCTAGCTCCATGTGCTGCGAGACGCCCCTGACAAACCAGCCTCTTGCTTGTGCCCGTTTGCCGACAAGATGCTTGACCTTGCTGATGCCAAAAAGAAGGTTCCCAAAGAATGGCACGGCGCCTTCATAATTGAGGTAGAGGAGGCCGGTGCTGTCCTGGAACATCATGTCTTCCGAGACAATGTTTCCAGCCTGCCCCTTGCCAACTGCTTTTCCTTCAAGCTCTACTGGCTGGCCTTTGATTGGTGATGCATACAAATCTGACATGAGTGCTGCGACAGTTGTTTTTTTGAAACTGGTCTTGGGGTATCGGTAGGAAACCTTGAGCCATGCAGCAAGGACAAACAGGGCAAAGCCGCCAAAGAGGACCGGCTTGAAGGGTATGAGCTCAGTGATGGATCCATAAATCAATGCTATCAGTGTTGTGAGGAAGATGAGGGTGGGCAAACAAACAACTGCAAGGTCTACAAAGAATCCTTGCCATAGCCTCCCGTAATCAACGTCTTTCTTTTTGATCTGATTGATGTTGAACAGGGGTTTTGATGTCATGCTGCAAAGAGCGCTGATTCGCTTCCCCGTCAAAGGATGTGTTGATTTGAGTTCCAGTAATTTTGCCCAGGGATTGACCATGTCAAAGAGGAATGCCTTTTCCATTGCCCCTTTATGGTGATGGTCTGCCTCAACGACCAAGCCAACGCTCTCTGCTGCTTTGAAATCAAAGACGCCAAGAGCCCTTGTGCTATTGAGGAGATGCGCCGTCTTTTGGGTGTCTGGCACCACTGCAATGCCATATGCAATCTTGATCAAAGCGGAGGAAAGGAGGTTTGGGTCTCCAGTCTCTTGTGCTGAAAACTCATCAGCATAATATTCCCGAAGGCGGCTGAGGAACAACAGCACATACATGCCAATATAATAGAAGAGCAATGAGACATATCCGATGATAATCAAGCTGCTGCCATCATCATCCTTGCTACCCCGTTTGCCAAGAGCACTGCCCCGTGACATGCTTCCCCTGGCAAAGATCACATAGAGCTGATAGAGTATCTGCAATAAGAGTGATGCCACTGCCATGACGATGAAATCCTTATGGACAATATGGCCAAGCTCATGGGCGATGACTGCTTCTAGTTCATCTTCATTGAGATAGTGGAAGAGCCCTTCAGAGAGGACGATGCGAGAGTTCCATGGACCAGAACCATACGTAAAGGCTGTAGGATTATTGTCAGGGATAATGCCGATGGTAGGATAAGGGATCTTATGCTTGTCGCACACTTTCCTGATGAACGTTGCAAATTTTTTTCCCTTCAGATCCTCCTCTTTGTAGAATGTTGCCCGGTAGAACCAGCGGTACATGAAGTCGCTGAGTGTTGGCCCAACCAGCCACATCACAAGATTAAAGATGATGGTGATTGCCAGCATCCATGCCCAGCTGATGTTCCCTGCAAAGTACATGATTGCAGCGATGATGGCAAAGACAAATCCTGAAAGAAGCCCCAGAGTGATAAGCGATGCAAATCCTAAGTTTATTCTCATGGAATTCCCCTCCTTTTCCTGAATATTTCAGAGAGAAGATATTTAAGAATGTATCGATTTTCACACGATTAACCTAGAGTTATATAAAAAAGCGCGGGGGGAGTTATTGCCCCAATTAAAGGAAAGATTTATATAGTAATATTGACTACATATTTGTAGTATGATTGATAGCAGGGTATACTTTACAGATATCCAACCGACAGATCATTATACCCAAGAACATGAAAAAGATGTTCCTTGGAGTACAGTAGTAGAGATAATTTTCAGTACAAAAAATCCAAAAAAGAAAGGTGATAAATTCGAAATTGAGAAAGATGGATATTATATCCTCTTTGAAATAAAAGACAATATTTTATTTGTAATAAACGCCAAGAAAGGGTGAGGAAAAATGAAATGTCCAAAATGTGAAGCTAATTTAAGGAAAGTTGACATTACAGTTGCTGGTGCTAAAAGCAAAGTAATGAGCTATCAATGTTCTGAATGTGACTACTTTGAATTCGAACCAGCATCTTCAAAAAAAGTAGTTGAAGAACTAAGAGAAACCCCTCTTAAGATTAAGCAAAAAATAGTAAAATTATCCCAAGACAGACTGGGCATGTATATTAATAAGGATGTTGCAAGAAGTTTAAATCTTAAAGGCGGTGAAGAAGTGTATGTATCTGTGCCTGACAAAAAACATTTTGTGGTGGACCTCAATTAGTTCTACAAGATTTGGGGGTTTGAGTAAAATATAAAGATGAGACGGCTGAAAAGGCATGAACAAGCGCAAACAGGAACTGTTTAACAGTTGTTAGCCAATCCGACCCCTACAAGGCAGGACAAAATTTCGACCGAAAAGCAAATTTGAGTTCTAAACCCTCTATTAATGAAAGAACTTAAATTTTATTGGACTCAAATCATATTCATATCCCAAACCCTATCCTGATAAAGCGAACGCCCCACGAGATAGTAATAAGGCCAAGGGAGGTGGACAATAGTTGAACAGTTGTCCGGGAAACCTTTTTCATGGCATTTGTTGAATGAATAAAGAGCAGTGCTGTCACCCCAAGAACGATGGCAAGTGCAGCGCTGGTAATGAAATAGCCATAATCCTTTGTTGAGACAATGATGGTAGTAATTGCTGCCGGGCCGGTAAGGAGCGGTGTTGCGATGACCGACGCAATGGCCCGTGCGGATTTATCTTTCATCTTATCAACATCTACAAGAGGTCGTCCAAGCGCCATCTTGATGCCAAGAAGGATCAGGATGATTCCCCCTGCAACTCGAAAGTCATCGAGGGTGGTGTTGAAAAGTTTTAGGAGGCCTTCACCGAAGATAAGGACAAGAACACAGATGCCTGCTGCAAGGCTCACTGCAAGGATGCCTGTTTTTTTCTTTTCCTCTTCCTTTACTTTTTTTGTTGCAATAGTAAAAACGAACAGGCTTGCTGGCGGGTCAAAGATGACAAAAAATAAAACAATGAGCTGGATGATTTGTTGGATCATGGTTTCTTCGCCCTCTTCCTCGCCTCAAGAGAACGATTAATAATCCTTAAAAATGATTCCGGATCAAGTGACGCTCCCCCGGGAAGAAAGCCATCGATGTGTTGATGGACAATGAGTTCTTCGCAATTGTCCGGCTTGACGCTCCCGCCATAGATTACTCTTGTCTCTTTTCCATACTGCTTTGTGAACCACCCTTTGATGAGGGCATGCATCTCTTCTGCGTCAGCAGGCTGTGCAGGCTTTGCTCCGGGGAATGTGGAGATTGCCCAAACTGGTTCATATGCTATGATGATGGAATTGAGATTGTTTCCAGGGATATCCTTGAGGCATGCTCGAAGCTGTTTTCTGACAACAGCAGAAGATTTCCCCTCTTTTCTTTCTTTTGCAGTTTCTCCGACGCAGAGCACCACCTTGAGGTCTTCTCGCAGTGCTACTCGAACTTTCTCATTGATGAAACTGTCTGTCTCACCAAGGTAAATCCGTCGTTCAGAATGGCCAAGGAGGACATATGTTGCGAATTCTTTTACCATGGCAGGGCTAATCTCTCCAGTATACGCACCGGAGGGTTTAGGGTAGAGGTTTTGCGCGCCAAGGGATAGTGGCGTGCCCTTCGCTTTTTGAGAGGCAGCAGGAAGGATCATGTAGGGGCAAAAGAGGACAATATCTGCATCATAGCTGCTCAGAGGTCCAAGAAAAGTATCAAGATATGTTCTGGCTTCGGCAGTCGTTTTGTTCATCTTCCAGTTCCCGCCAAAGAAAAGTCTCATGGGATTCCACCAGAATGAGGCGTATTTAAATGTTTCTTAGTCCAGGGCTCCGGTGAAAATAGTGGTGAGCATCGTTTTCTGAGGTTCTCTTAAAGGTAAAATTTAAGTCTGTGGGAGGGGGTTGGACCTGCGAAAATATAGTTTTCGCGACCCAAAAGCTTTGCTTTCGGTGGACTTCGGGAGGGACCCGCACTCAAAAGAGATAATATGAATGAACCGAGGCTGATGCTCACCTGCGGTAGCGAGAGTTTCATCAGAGTCTTTTAAGTCCAGCCTCGAGAAACAACGAATCAGGATCCTGCTGGTACTGATCAAGGATATCTCCTGGCCCCTTCTTCCTGACAAGGTCTGTCATCTGTGCTGTGCCGGTGTATGTTTGATTGCGATCTTCCTCGCGCAGGAGCGCTTGGACTGCAGCATCAGGTATCCTAAGTGTTCGCCCGTATTCCTCAAACCAGGCTGCCCCGATTGCATGGACGACTCGCTCTTCGCGGGCGCACCAGCGGTTAAGAACAGTATTCCCATCTTCTTTTGTGATGAAGTTTCCGGGTTTGCTGAGGAATTGACCTACATGGCCAAATGTTACTGGACTGACGAGGTAGTGGAGATACTCAAGGAGAGGGCTTCGCAGCAGCCGGACAGGGTCTCCCCGTGTGCAGAAATAGATGGCATTGGCGTTGGTAGTGAGTATTGAGGCTGTGCCATCAAGATTTTTCTGGATGCTCGTCTTTCGAAGGTTTCTTCCATAAAGCATGTGTGCTTCAACAGGGCAAAGGGCAATTCCTTCCTCGCCTGACACAAGAGGATATTCCCATGAGGTGATGCTCACCTGCTTTATTGTGCCGGCAAGAATCATCGTGAGGCTGGAATAGTCTCTTTCAAAATCTGACAGGGTCTGCCCATGCACGATCGTTGGCCCAGCGCCAGAGATAAGGGGGTGTTGGACATATGATTGCAGATGACAAACACTTTTTCTGATATGTTCGCTGATGCGTTCTGCATAGGTGGCATCAGGCTCTGGAACAATCCGGTCTTCAAGATATGCATCCTTGAACCGTACGGGTGGCACATACGGCTGGTTGCGCAAAGTATCCTTCACTTTCTCCCAGCTCATGATCATCTGCTCTTCTGATATTATCGTTTTGAGCTCGTGGTGCGGTATCTTTAGAACATCATCTCCAATATCCATTCCAGATTTTTCCTTGGCAAGCAGATAAATTCCTGGCTCAGAGAATTGGCGAACTATCCGATATGCAGTATAGGTAGTACCAACGCCAATAATCCCCAACATAAAATTTCTTCTTCCTCGCTGGAGGTCAGCTTGCATCCCTTGAGCGAGGTATTCCCTCACTTCACGTCGAGAAACACCCATCTCCTCTTCAACTCGCCGGGTGATCGCATCGGTGGCAATGCCTCTTCTGAACAATTGGCGCACTCTTCGCTGGGCGTTCTTATCCATAGAACAAGTGATTGCAGGATGTTTTAAAAAAGTTCCCACGCTGCCAGTAATTCTGTGAGAAAAGATGGGACTGGGTGGAGAGATGATGAGGATGCACACAAAAACCTTTATATACCCCTGCACTACCCGATAATCATGACATTCGAGCTTGCAATATCTGCTGTTATCTACATTATAGGAATTGTACTGATCATCATGTTGTTGAAAACATTTTTCAAGATATTTATCACGCTTATCCTGTGGACGGCTATCTTCTGTGTCATTCTTATTGCGCTCTCAGGATATGTATTCTATCAGGACCTCTCAGATTTCAAGGAGCGGCTCTCGAGTGAGGATAATTTGTTCCTTCTCCAGGATCAGGGCCTCGTTGCTGGAGTTGCTGGAAAGATAGAGAAGGATGACCGGATCTATCTGCCAAAGGATGATCTCGCATTCTTTGCAAATAAGCCGGCAAGTGATATCCAGGGGGATTATTACAAAGTGATCATCTTCAAGTCCGAAGCATTCTTTACCGTGGAGAATGTTGATGTTGGGGGATCAGCTATGTCTGGGCAGGGGGTGCTGAGTAAGATCATGGCAGAGCAGGATTATATTGTGAGGGGCCATGATTTCGAATCCTTGGTAAAGAAGAAGTTTGATGACCCCATTGCCTTTGTTATTGACTATAAAAAGGGAAACATTATTATATATCCAGATCTCAGTGTGAAAGCATATATTCAGGTCCTCCCCGAGAGGGTTATAGAAAAGGTTGGGAATAAGGTCCTCCATAAGGAGTAAAGAAGGAAAAAAGAGGGAATAACGTGCATCTGGCATTCTGGAAAAAAAAGAAGGACGATCCTTTTGGCGATGGAGACATGGGAAAAGACCCTTTTGGCAGTTCGCAGAGTGATCCCTTCGCAAATCAAAACTCCGGCCAGGATCCTTTTGGTTCTCCTCCAGGAATGGGGCATAATGACCCCTTTAGTAACCCCAGCAGCCAGGGCGGCTCTTTTAACGCATTATCCCAGCCAGGAGATCCTTTTGCATCACCAGGCTTTAACTCATCTCAACCCTCACCTTTTGCACAGTCACAAAGCCCGTCTATTCCTTCATCCGGTTCGATGAGGACACCCACGCTCGAGCCGGTAAGACAGCAAGAGTCATCTCCCGAATATTCCCATCAGCAATTCATCATCAGCAAGGACATTGAGGTGCTCTCAAGCAAGATGGATGCCATCCGCGCGTCACTCGACTCCCTCAACCAGCGCCTGGCAAACATTGAGCGGCTCGCTTATGGGGAATATGACAGGCAAAAAAGATCGCAATGGTAGATGGTTCTGGATCCTTGCCTTTATCATCATCATACTTGACCAGATAACGAAGTTCTTTGCTCTCAAGCTAGGGTCTGTGGTCAAGCTCATCGGGCCCCTGCAGCTCAATCTGGCAATGAATACGGGCACACTCTTCTCCCTTTTCTCAGGCAACAACCTTATTTTCATCATTCTTTCAATAGTGATCATTTGCGCTATTATATGTTACAGAGAGAAGATTGACTCTTGCCTCCAGCCCTATTTTGGCCTTGTGCTGGGCGGCGGCCTTGGAAATCTTATCGATCGCCTGCATGTCGGGCAGGTCATCGATTTTATTGATCTGAACATCTGGTCTGGCATGGTTCATAATAGCTATATTACGATCTGGCCCATCTTTAACGTCGCAGATATGGCAATATCGATTGGAATCGTGATGATCATCTATCTTACCTTGAAAGAGGAGAAGAAAGGACAAGGGGATAAAAAAACAGAAAAACATACTATTAAAAAAAAAGACAAGAAAAAAAGATAAGAATCATTTCTTGATCACGCACTCATGCGGATGGTAGCCTTTCTTTTCAGCATCTTTCTTGCTCGTAAACCACACCTTATTTGTCCGCTTGATGTTGTTGATCCACTCACAGTTTGAGGTATGAAAGGTTGTCGCCATGATAGAGCCGACATATCTTCCCTGAAGTTTTTTCTTCACAGGTTTTGCAGTCGCTGCTGTTTTCTTTGATGAGGCTCCTTTCCCTGCAGAGCGTGGAGAGGGAAGAGTTTTTTTTGTTGAAGTCTTCGTTTTTGCATCCTTTTTCGCAGCTGTTTTCTTTTGAAGTGCTGTTGCGGCTGTTGCCTTTTGTGCTGTTGCCTTTCGTGAGGATCGTGAGGATATGCCCTTTCGTGGAGAAGTTTTCTTTTGTTCAGCTGGTTTTGTCTTTTTCTCATCAAAAAGAGCGCCGCTGTGCCCAAGATCGCTCCTCTTTGCAAGTGAGGATAAAAGATATGGTGTGAGCTGTGACTGGGGCCTTAGCTCAGAAGCTTTGGTCTTGATCTCCTGGCGAAGCTCATCGATGACCGCTTCAGGGCTCTTTTGCATTTCAGCTGGCATCTTTTCTTCCAAGGGGCGAATGACTGGGCTATCCTTGTCTTGTTTGATAGTATAATGGTATGTTGGAGTAATCCGCTTTTTTCCAGGCCTCTGGAGGAGGATGACTCCCATCAAAAAGCCAATCACGCTAGATGCCAGCATGACATATACCCAGATACTATCAGAGTAATAATAAAAGTTGAGTGACACCATGATCCAGAGCGCATAGTAGATGGTAAGGAAAGGATAAGCATTAGGCTTCTTTTCAAGCATCCCTGGCATGAGTCCAGCAGAGAGGACAAGCATCACACAAAAAAGCCCCAGATACCAGAGGGACAATGGTCCAAGGTGGAACATCACTCTCACCATGCCAACAAGCGCCAGAAACACGGTCAGCACATAGATAAGATAGCTCTTTGTTTCCATAGGAGAAAGAACCAATAAGTATTTAAAAACATTTTGTTTTTTAGTATTATAGAGTAGTTAAAATAATGGGGTGGGTGAATCTCGCCTAAAACGTGAAAGTTCACTAGTGGGAAATATTCCCTATAGGGAGAAACAATAAAAGGATAATGAGGATAACATCCGTAATAATTACGAACCTTTTGGAGGCTGGACGAGATGACAACAACTGTAAATTCTGAATATATCTCAAACGGGTTAAGATGGGAAATCAACAAAATGCTCGTGGATTATGTAGTAGCGGTGGCAAATGATTGTATCACCTATAGCCTTAATGGAGAAAATGTGAAAGAGAGAATCGCCATTGCAACAGGCTCTGAGCATCATCGCCATCACGAGAGATATAATCTAGATACGGTTGTTGAAGGGTTTGCGAATGATGCGCTCAGGCCGGTCATAGAGTTTTTAGAGAGAAATGGTATACAAGTCTCGAAAAGAATCGAACATTCCAGTGATAATCCCACGAATCCAGGAAGCAGGTATGTTCTCTGTACAAACTATGTGGAAGGAAGTGACAATTTTGCAAACGCTATCAGAGAACGTGCGATAAGGTTAAAGGAAGGGAGGACTCCAGGAGAGTTTAATCCTCAGGCCGTCGGCACAGTCGCTCTTATAGACACATATTTTCCCTACGAGCCAGTCTCAACAGCAGTGTACCATTTCTATAATGATGAGGTATATAGCTCAATTACCCTGCTCGGTCCAGGTGGGGAAAGGGATCCTGTCGCATTTACTGGGAGAGAAAGAAGTGTTGTCGATCCGAATCGATTGTTGGAACAGGTCATGTTTCCACAGGAAACACTTCGTTTTTTTGTTGGGAATTATAAGTTTGGCTTCCCTCAGGGGATCGCCGCATTCGAAAGCTCCCTCATTGAGCATGGAGTTACAAGAACATGCAGGGTTGATACAACAAATGGGTCTTGTGCAACAGCATCCAATGTCCTCCAAGTAATTGATGGGAAGAGCTATCATGCATACATCGATCCAAGGCATCATTTCCAGTTCCCATCAAGCGTGACCGTTCCTCCCGAAAGACTCTACGCAAAGCTGCTCTATACGAACGTGATCGCAGTGCTCCCTATTGCCAGAGGATTTGGGTTCAAAGTGACTGATTTAGATGAAAATGCGTTTTGGGGAAAAGAAGGGGAAGGTGGAGGGGTTATGTTACCTTTGACTGATAAGGACAACCCAAACAGCAATCAGGAGATCAATATTATCATTGCTCGCCCAGAACTGTTTGAGGCTTCTGGCTTTAATTTGATGGCAGCCATCATAGCAGGCAAAGAGCTCGCAGCAAGAGGATGGGAGGAGCATGTCTTACAGGTTTGTGGAAATAAAGAATGAAAATCTCTGACCCTGAAAAAAGAATAACCTATAATAATTTAGTCCAAAGAAGCAACGCTCAGCCCAATGATGTGGGGGCAAGGACATCACTTGTCGAATTTTTTCTATCCGTTGGCGAACAAGAGCTCGCAGAAGTGCAAGCAGGGATCATCACTGATCGTGTAGAACAAGGTATATCCGCATTGTTACAAGATAGACAACCAACACGTATTGAGAATCTTCCAGGAGATGCGTATGAACGTATTAGACCTGCTATTCCACCCAGTAGGCAGGCAATGATAGAAATTACCCTCAACCTGCTCGCGGATCTTGGACGGTTGAGGGAGTATAAGTACCCAAATACCAACCGAGGAGATGTTCTCTCGCTCTTTCGATTGATTGAGGGGATGGATCAGCAAGCGATCGCGACCAGGAGGATGGTAGAGATTGCGGGCAATCCAGTACTCAATCGACAGTTCATCACTCCAGAGAGTCTCGATTTTGTCAAATTGTGTCTCAGCGCATCACCAACGATGAGGCCTGAAGATATTGGATGGGCGCTAGAATACATCGTGCTCGGGCTCCACCCATTTGCTGGCCAGGACAAGCCAATCACTCCAGAAAATCTTGCAACATTTTTTTCCAGCCTCATGCGCTACGATGGGGAGCTAGATATCATTGATGCTGCCCGCAAACCGATGCTGAGACACTCTACCCTTCCCTCAGGTGGGAGCGTACGGGCAGTGGTGAGAAAGTTCAAACCAGAATTTTGCCTCTATGTCCTGGACGACACTCCCGAAACAAGAGAATTGTGTGGGGGCTACCAAACTGCTCCTGATGAACTCACCAGGAATCGTGTCCACAAACAGATGGCAGCGACAATCCTCGAGCAAAACGCTATGAAAATGTTTCTTGGGAAAGAAAATTTTTTCCATTTCCTCAGGTCTATCTTCGGATCAGGGATGGAAGAAGTGGGGAAATTTTTCCAGGGTCTAGACCAATCCTATATCTCTGCCGAGCAGCAAGAGGCTGCATTGGCTGTGTTAGACGATTTTGATCTCCAGCATTGGCCGATCCATGAGTATCAGAATCAGGTGACTGCAAGGAATAAAAATTTTCGTATGGATATTACGCTTGGGAATGCAGGCACGCTCAATACCTTCGTAAAGATATACAGGGATACTAATGGTCAAGGAAATGCGAGAAGAGAACAGTTTTTCCTTGAAGGTGAAGGGCGGGAAATACTCGAACAATGTGGAGTTACTATGCCTCCTTCTATTGGGTATAAGGAATTCCAGCTGCCAGATAAAACAGTGATACATGCAAGGATCATGCACTTCATCGATACCCCAACACTAGACCAGATCATAAATGGGGATCCCAGCGCTCCAGCATTCAGAGAGGCTCCAAGGGTAGCGCGTGAAGCTTCTTTGCAGCTGGCAAGGGTGCATGCTGCATCGCCAGCGCTTATTGCTGCAGCAGAAAAGGCAGGTATCATCCTGTTTGATCAAAGAGAGGAGTATTTCCTTCAGGACCTTGATGCAAAATACTTAAGGATGCCACAAACAGCGCTCGATCCTGAAGTTGCAGCATGTGTTTTGGCAGAAGCACAGCTGCTCTGTCACCACCTTGCCTTTCTTTCCCAACAAGACAGCGTTTACTATAAGGACTCAAACACAAGAAATATCATGGTTCCAACAATGCTCATCGATTATGAGTGTGGTGTCTACATGCTCGGAGAAGTTGACCTGATGAAGGGGATGAGGAATGGGTGCCAATTCAATGAGTGGAAACCGCCGCAGGACTATCCAGCAGGTGCACCAGCAGCGCTCAGGGAAGAAATTGATGAGTACCTCCAAAAACACAGGTATGTGTGCCTCGATGAGCAATATGAAGTAGTAGAAGCGTACAACAGACTGCTAGAGGAAATCAGGAGAGAGCATGAGACCAGGGGAGAAGAACGTTCACTTGATGAGGGATTGAGGAGGTATGACCTCGCGACAGTATTTACCCATGTGTGGTATTTTGGATGGTTTGCACACAAGATGGAAGACCATGATATCAGCGACCACACCCGTGAAATAGTAGGCAACCGCGCAAGGTATCATCTTCTTGAAGCAAAGGTGTTTATCGATCGATTGCTCCATGAAACACCCGTCTACTTTCAGGATGCCCCATTCCCTTTGCCGGATCTCCGGCTCCATTCTTTGAGGAGGGTTCTAGACCAGGTAGTGATTCCGGAGGAAAGATGACAGACATAATTATCAAGCCATACCTTGAAGGTGCACATGACGCAGAAGGCATCGTAGTCATCATAGATGTCTTTCGGGCCTGCACGAACATGGCATTATTCCTTGGGAGGGGAGCAGAAAGGATCATCCCGCAGGAGGATGTATCCGCTGCATACGCGATCAAAGCAGCACAACCTGAATATATTCTCATGGGAGAGGTTGAGGGAAAGAAAGTTGAGGGATTCGATCTTGGCAATTCAGTCTCAGAAAATGCAGCGATCGATTATCAGGGAAAGACAGTGATCATGCGAACGACGGCAGGGACAAGAGGCGTGCTCGCAGCAACGAATGCAAGCCAGGTGATCTGCGGATGCTTCGCAAATGCAACAGCAGTAGAGCAATATCTCTTCCAGGAGGCTATGTCTTATCCAGACCTGCCAATCACCCTCGTCCCCCTCGGATGGGCAGGAGTAAAACGGTCTGTTGAGGATGAAGTATTTGCCAGGTACCTATCAGACCGTCTGCAAGGGCAAGCGCCAGATATCGATGAGGTCACAAGGGAGATTATGGGAGCCGAGCTCATCAGAAGGTTTCAGGATCCCAAAGATCTTGATTTTCCAGAAAAAGACTTAGAATATTGCTTGTCATTTGGAAGATATACTGTCGTACCAAAACTATCTATAGAGGATGACTTGCCTGTTCTCAGGGATGTAGTCCGTTTTCCCCGATACTGAGCCGAGGCTCCACCATATGATAATAGAGCTCAAGGATGAATGATATATCCTTGAGCAATGCTAATTCATTTGCAGGGATCTTGCCGATGAGCTTTGAGATATGCTTTCTGATGATCCAGCGTTCATCTGCCATGCGCAGCATTGATTGGGGCGTTGGCTTATAGAAAAATTCCATATACATTGTATTATGATCAATGATCTTCTCTAGCAGCAAGATGGTCTCTTTGTGCACTTTTTTCTGCGGAAAAGTGATGTAATCATGTGCTGCATATTTCATGATGTCAAGGATCTCATCGAGTTCTGAGACGACATAATAGAGGAATGTCATCTTATTCCTGTCAACCACCCCTTCTTTATTGATGAGGCGCTGGCAGTAGAAGATGAACTTCGCGATATTGAAATGGCGATCTCTCATCCCTTGCAGCGATGAGCGGTCATTTGCCTTGATCTGGTCGATCAATGACCCGCCATAATCCTGAAGAAGGAGGAACACCCGTCTCAATGTATTCTTGAACTCGAGCTCGGAATCAACAGCATAATCCTTGATGACACAGCTCTTGTCCGTCTGCTTGATCACTTCGCATCCGATAAGGTTGCTCACTTCATGGTTGATGAGCTCCATGATCGGACGATCATTTTCGGTTCGCAATTCCTTGACGAGATTATTTTGAAAAATGATCCTAATCTCTTCATACCCAAGTTTATACACAGAACGCAGCTTCTGGCGGATGGTTGCGACATCGAGCCCTGATACATCAATTTCAATGTGGTCCCTTTTGAGATCATTGTCGGTGCTGATTTTTAAGGAGCGGTGGGATTCTTCGATGGAGAGTTCATCACCAGCGGAGATATTGTTCTCGATGGCCCATTTGGAGGGCAATGTGATCGTGAGCGTATTATGCCCCTGCTTGATGACTTTCCTTCTCATTGTAAGATCAAAAGGAAGTTTTCTTTGATATATATAAATTTTACGAAAAATAGTGTAATAATTTCAAATATATATCAATAGTGTAAGATATATTCATTATGGGCAATCTATAAATAGGAAGAATCCCGACAAAGATCGTAAGGATTACATGATGCTGACAGCAGCATGATGTGGAGGGAAAACCATGGCGCAAACGACAGATGTAATTGATGCGAGGCCAGACGAGGCATTGATACAAAGGGGAAGGCAGGTATTGACGGCAAGGAATGATGGCGTTTTTGTTGATCTGTTTGTTGATGATGAAGGTGAGGGTCACCCAATCAGTATCAGGGGGCAAATTCCAAGGAGTGTCTATTCAGGCTTGATTCTCTCGGCAATGATAGGAGCCCAGGCAACCGCGTCAATGGACGATGTGAGCATTCTTGCTATGCCCTATCAGGACAATGTCAGATTGCAGTTTACCAAATCGGGGCCCTACCACACGCAAGTATATATCCTCCAGTTTGACCCAGCAAATTTCCATCCATATTAGGAGAAAAAGGAGAAAACGATGACAGAAGAGTTATGGGTCATCAAACTGTCGTCTGCCATGCGCTGGCAGGTTCAGTCGATTATCGACCAGGAAAAGACATTTGATGATGAAGAGGATTTTGCACGCCACGCGCTGCTACAATTGATCGAACGATACAGGTGAGAAGATGACAATTGCAATGAGGATATATGAAAGACCAGATGCTCATGAGAGAAGGGATGGGAGAACAGCACAGGGGCAGGTGCTCCCAGGTGATGCTAAGGAAAGGATCAGGATGTTGTTCCCCCAATTAGAGATAGGTGATATCACGATGGAGCAAGTGCCAAGGGAGTTATGGGATGGCATGCTGGGGTACACATTACAGACACTAACAGAGAGGCCAGCTTTTCTCCCGGATACTCTCTATGTGCTCGATGAGATTGTTAAGGCGGGGGATCAAAGATTTCAAGAATCAGCAGCAAGGAGGATTAGGAGTTATCAGGAGACCATCCCCAGGGAATCATTGCTCTATCCAGCGCTCGATGGATTTCTTCAAAATGGGTGGGGCCAGTATTAATAGCTACCCCTCTTTCTTTTTTCCAATTCCGCGATAGTCTTCTATCCAGCCTTGGATGATATGCTTTGTCAGGCTTGCGCGTGACCCATAGATCTTCTCCTTTTTCACGATATCATCGAGCACTGCTGCGAGGCTTCTTGGGATATTGATGCCAACATATTCTGGTTTCTTGGCCATGGAGTAATTGAATAGTCCTTGATATATTAATTTTACGGTATTTTACGTGATAATTATGCAATATTGCAACATTATATTGCAATATGTTGAAGCTTAAATAGGTGTAATCATAACAAGAAGATCATGAGGAATTACATAAAATGCCGGAAGGGAAGGGATTTGATGCGATGATCTCACGAAAAGACGCATTGATCATCAGCCATCTTCGGAAGGATGGGAGAATAAAAGTGACAAAGATCGCGAAGAGTACAGGTATTCCAGTGACAACGATCTATGACCGTATCCAGCGGCCGGCAAGGAATGTGATCAAGCGCCATGTCACCCTTCTTGATTTTGAGAAATTAGGACTCCATGCGCATTCAAACGTCGCAATAAAAGTTGACCGTTCTCATCTCCACGAATTGGAGTCATATCTTCTGGGCCATCCGAATGTCAATTCATTGTCCCGGATCAATCATGATTTTGATTTCCTGGCAGAGACAGTATTTCGGAACATCGCAGAGTCAGAGGAGTTTATAGGATCTCTTCAGGAGAAATTCCCCATCTCAATGCTGCAAAAGTTCCCTGTGGTAAATGAGCTCAAGAAAGAAGCGTTTCTCACTGATCCATCACATCATGAAGCGCTCAGGGAGGATGCACAATGAAAACGGTTATTCTGGCAAATGGGGAAGGAACACGTCTTCGCCCGCTCACCTATGACCAGCCAAAATCCCTCATCTCCCTTGACGGGAGGCCGCTTATCACCCATATTTTTGAGCGCCTCAAAGCCCAGCATCTTGAGGATATTATTGTCACCGTCGGGATCAAAGGACAGCAGATCATAGAAACGCTCGGTAATGGAGAGGCATTTGGTGTTCATCTGCACTATGCCATAAGCGAGGATGACCCAGCAAAGCTCCCGCAAACAGCAGGAGAGATTGTAAAAGCGGCACCATCTCTCGAGAATGAGCCTTTTCTTGTGATATATGGTGATACCTTATCAATGACCAGGTATCATGACATGCTCTGTATCCATCAGGAGAAGCAGGCGGCAATTACTATGCCTGGCATAAGAGGTGTTCCCCTTGGCACATCATATATTGAATCAGAACAAGATGGCAGGATAACTGTATGGGAAGAAAAGCCCACGTTGCCAATTCTTGCGAACATCCCGGAATTCATCTGTTCACCAGATATTCTCAAGCATCCTTTGATGGGATATGGCCATGATTTTTCGAGTGAGGTGATTCCAGCATACGTCACATTGCAGAGAGTCTTCATCTATGAACAGCTCGATAATTATCATTGCGATATCGGTACTCTTGATCGTCTAGAGCAGGCAGAGAGGCATATGAGAAAGGGGACCCTTGGTCCAGGCATTGTCATAAAGTGAGGTGTGGGACACATGAAAACGTTTGCAAAGGAGCGAGAGCTATAAGGAGGGAACAATGGCAGAACTGCAAAGGATATATGAGGGCATAGCAAAAATTGATCAGATCAGGTCGCTTGGCACCACTGCTAATATTGATATGAGAGGGAGGGATATTCCTCCAGGCGTTGGATATGAGATTGGCCAGCATCTGGCAGAAACCCTCTCAACTCTCGGCCAAGGGTATTTGTTTATTTCTGGTGATGGGCGAATCTCAACACCGGGAATTATTGATGAGCTCACTGATGCAGTGACAGGGAAAGGAATAACAGTAATCAATGCAGGGTATGGGAATATCACCCCATTGTTTGAGGTGATGCGAGAGCGCATGGGGGTATCTGGAGTGAATGTCACCGCTTCACACCAAAGCGCTGAGTATAATGGGTGTAAGGTTGTCATTGAGGCAGAGCCGACAAACAATATTCCTGATGAGTATCACACAGCCAGAAATAATGCAGGGGTTATTCATGCGCAGGAATATTGCAGGCAGGAATATCTTGAAGATTTGACAGGAAGGCTAGGAGAGATTAGGTCCGGCAGCACGGTATTGTTTGATGGACTGCAGGGATCTTCCTTTCCTTTTTTTGAGGCAATGGCAAATAAGCTGGGTATTCCTTATAGAGCAGTGCGTGCAGGGCTAAATGGATATTTTCCCCTCACAGTCTCCGGACCAGATCCTGGAAAAATAGGGAATATTCAGATGCTGGGGAATCTTGTGGATGTTGAACAATTTTCGCTTGGCGTGCATGTTGATGGGGATGGTGACCGTATGGGAGCAAGCAGGCATGGCAAGATCATTCCTGCACCCTATCTCGGTGCCCTTCGTGCATTGCAGGCTGGCCCTGGGAAATTTATCATGGAATACTGCCTTGCCTCAATAGTGATGCCATGCCTAGAGCAGCATGATATCAATGTCATTGCAGTATCCAGGAGCAGGCCAAGCCATATCAGCGCTATTAGAGGCACGCCTCAGGCAACTGGGGGCCAGGAACTCTCGCTTCATCCCTATAATGCTGGTGGAATAGATGATGCGATTGAAGCATCTCTTCGGTTGATTGATCTTGATGCAAGAGAAGGCATTGAGAATCAGGTCGATCTTATCAGAAGGCAGTGCAGGCCTTTTGTCCCGGAGATTCGGATAAAGACTTCCCGCCCAAGTAAGCCTATTGTTGAGGAGATATTCAGCCAATTCCCGGATGCGTATGATGCTGCTTTGGTAGAGGGGGGCAGGCTTGTTGATGGAATAATTGTAGAGTCTGAAGACTTCGCGGTGTACATCCGCGGTTCGAGCAATGAAAATGCTCTCACGGTAAATGTCAATGGTGATCCAGGCAAACTTCCTTCTCTCATCGATGGGATTGCAGACCAGATAGAGTCTGTCGAGACTGGCGCGAGGGAGAAGATCATGAGCGAATACAAAACAGTAGGAGGTGTTGTCCAATGACTGCAAGAAATGCCGTTGTTTGGGGGACGCAGTCAACAATGGACTACAATTACCGGATGAACCACCAGGGAGAATTGGTACCGACACTAGAAGAGATCCTCACTGTCGTTATTCCAACACTTCCCAATGTAGACCAAGCATCAGTGGGGCGATTGCAAGAGCTCAAGGAACAATTGACTCATGCCAGATTAGAGAATGATATTGAAGTGAGTGGGATTGATGGATCATTGATTGATGCAATTGTGAGAAGCGCCAGAAATGGGGATCTCCACCATATTGATGGGGAGCTCTTCGAAGTTGCGGGGGGAGGTTCTCCGTTCATCTCTGCGTGGGCATCGATGGCACTTTCTTATATGATTGATGAGAATGGACACACCGGCCAAGGCCTTCCTGATGTTTACTATGTTGGCTTGCTTCCGGAGAATGTTGAAGCATACCTTCGGGACACGAATGCGGTGTTTCCAAGACTGAGGAAATATGAGATTCCGATTGGTGCGAAGCCTGCGACCCTGGCATTTGAGTTTGGGAATCGAAAGATAATGATTTCCAACGGTGAAGGAAGGCAGCTCTCTGACCTGAAGATGGACTTATACATTGATAACCTAAAAGTAATAGTCGACAGCCACCCAAAAGGAAGGACAGTCATTGCACTCGGAGGACTAAATAAGGGCACCCCGGAGGAATATGAAGCATTTATCCAGGATATAAAAGAGAGGTTTGGTGAGAAAGTATTATTTTTTGTTGGGACAAATTCTTTCAAGGGAAGCCAGAATGCCACGCCATATATCACTGGTGTACTCCCCTATGCAGATATTGTGTCATTCAATGAGAAAGAGTTGGCTGAGTGTTATGACGCTGCGGCAGCGATAGATAAGAGGCGGCCAGCCGCAGATACGCTCACGCTGGCATATCAGCTGCGCCTCTTTCCCCATTTAGGCATAAAGATTTGCCACGCAGTTGAAGGAGCTATTGGTGATCTTAATTTTGTTCCCGAAAAGATTATCAGTCCGCATGAGGATATGTATGGGTTCGTGCAGGAATCCCTGGAATTGGCGGTTGATGGCATAGGGTATTTGCTCACGCACAATCCAAGGGAAAACAGGTATCCGAATATTACGGCGATAAGGGATTTTTCTCGTGGTGTCCAGGGAAGAGAGAGAAATAATGACAATCTTGAAAAAAGGTTTAATAGCGATGGGCAGAATAATGATCCTGTCCCGGGAATGCATTATGTCTCTGCATTGAAGGTCCCAACACCATATTCGAGGATAACCGGAGCAGGGGCAACATTTGATGGGCTCGCGCTGGCCTTGTTGATGAGGGGGTAGATAAACATGGTAACAATAACACTTTGTAATGGAGTTGAAATAAGTAAGGAGGAATGGACAAGGCTCAGGGAGATGAATCCAAGGATGCAGCCCGCACAGATTAAGGCAGCATTTGAAAGGAATCTTGACGATGCAGTGATGAATGCGTTGGATATCCATTCACAGGGAGTCCCCCGGCTCGATATCTCCCGTTTTTCAAATCCAATGATTGTCGGGTCTGGAAACGCTATTGCTGCAGCAAAGATTGTCTTTGCTGGAAGAAAAGCGGTATTTGCTGATGAGACAAATTATCAGGCAGTCTTCGCCCAGCATCAACCCGATGGTGTAATCGTCGTTTCAGCATCTGGGACAAGGCAGGCAGCAGACGTGGTCAAGGAGTATTCTGGAGAGCAGGGAATCGATACCCTAGTGATCACCTGCAATGGCAGCTCACCTGCCGTAAGAAACCTTGCACCAGCGCATCAAAGCAATGTGATCGTCACACAAAAAGCAAGCAATCCCTCACAGGTTGAATTGTTCACCTACAACACCGCAACATATCTTGGCTGGGTTCTTTCACGCACGCAGGAGGATCCAAGAAGGATCAAGACATTCATTGAACAGGAAGTTGCTCCAAGCATTCCTGCGGACATGGTAGAGTACAATGCTTTCTTTTTTTTCCTTCCAGACAGGTTTGATGCCCTCCCAGAGATGCTGAACAATAAGTTTGATGAGCTCCTCAGGCCAATGTATGCTTGCCAAGCGTTCACCGTAAAGGGGGAGACCCATTCAAAGACAATAATTAATAGCTCTTCACGCCTCTATGTGGCAATTGGCTGTGATATTCCAATAGATTGTACTCCTGCATGGCATATCCCCCTGCCAGAAGGATCAGGGTATGGGGCAGTGATGGCTATAGCATACACTGCGATTGGGCATATTCAAGGGTCACATCCTCCGCAATTTAAGAGGAATCTTCCTGATTTCTGTTTTAACAGGTATCAGAATAGGTTTGGCGCACCAAGAAATCCGCTGGATCCTTAAACAGAATAAACAGAAAAGACCCTTAAACAGAAAAGACGAAGCATCCAATCCAGGAAATCCAGGAGAGACAAAAAGAGAAAAGCAAGATGGATAATTAAAAGATGCATCATTATAGCTAATCTCTTAAATAATAAAACATTTTTGGCAGCTCTTTACTGTTATTGAATGTTTTGCGCAGGTGATATTTTGCTGCATTGAGTGAGGGTAGTACCCTGTTCGCAAGTGCCTTTCTTCCTGGTTTCCAGCATTGCTCAGTTGGATTTTCCTCAGGTGAGCATTTAGGGAAGTATGCGAGTCTCACAGATTTGCTGTGTCGTTGAAGATAATCCGGCTCTTCTCCCATTTTAGGCAAGTCTCCGCAGTGAACTTTGGTATATTTTGAGCATGAAATACTCAAGGTCTCTGTAACCAAACGCTCTTCTTTTCAGCACATTGATTTTTGTGTTGAATCCTTCT
>Ga0209212_1002132_pt1 | contig 29252 bp, 18 predicted proteins | sample RifGroC2_FD_183996 | JGI IMG/M metagenome (GOLD analysis project Ga0209212, IMG submission 183996) | Groundwater microbial communities from Rifle, Colorado, USA - Groundwater C2 (SPAdes) (version 2) | ecosystem: Environmental > Aquatic > Deep subsurface > Groundwater | place: Rifle, Colorado... | reverse complement strand
ATTTTACCTGGAGCGCCCTGGCCACCACCGGCGGTCTGACACCGACCTACACCGCCACAACCGGCGTCTGCAGCAACATCTATTGTCACGGCGCCAGAATGCCGGGTGGTGATACCAGCGGCACCAACCGGGCACCGGACTGGAATATAGCTTTTCTGCCGGCGACCATCAGCGCAGCGGCCTGCGGCACCTGTCACGGCTTCCCGCCGCTGCCGGCATCCGGCCACCCCAGCGCCACCATTCCGGCCGGGTTCCCGGCCAGCGCTACAATCGGCAACACCTGCAGCTGCCACTCCAACATCAACACCGCCGGTAACAGCTACGCCAATATCTTTGTCAACAAGTCCCTGCACATCAACGGCACGATGGAAGCCATTGCCGGCGGCGCCTGCGATGCTTGCCACGGTTATCCGCCGGCCAGCGTCGGCTTTAAAGGCACCCAGAACAACTGGTCCAGTGCCAGAACCGAAGATTATCTGGGCGGCGGCGGCGCCCATACCATCCAGAACCACGTGAGCAGATTGGCCAAACCGGCCGACGGATTCGCAAGCTGCAGCAGGTGCCATGACGCGGCCGACCATCAGATGAGCCCGATTGTCTACAATCCGAGCCAGAACATCAAGGTGAAGCTCAACCAGCGTTCCAGGATGGAGAGCGCCAAGCAGACCAGGTACACCTCCAACCGCCTGAACGGCAACCTGCACCTGACCGGCACCTGCTCCAACAGCAGCTGTCACTTCGGGGCAACACCCAAGTGGGACCCGGCCCATTAAACGACCACCCCCCAACCCCTCCTTACCAAGGAGGGGAGCTTAAAGTCCCCTCCTGATTCAGGAGGGGACAACCTACGGGCCTAAAGGGTCAGGGGTGGTAAAATAGAAATCAGCAGATCAAGTGAAGGGGCAGACCATGAGAAGAATCCGCGCGAGAATAAGATCATACTCGCTCATGACAGTCGGGATTGGCTGGCTGGCGGCACTGGTTTTCAGTGCTGCCGGCACGGTCCGGGCTGAAGTTCTTACCTCATGCACCACTTACTGCCACGGCATGCCACCCCGGGACGGCGCCCGCAAGTCCAACCCGCACTTCGGCTCCCGCTCGAGCGCCTTCCTCGGCAACCATCGCAATCACCTATCGTCCGCACCGTCTGCCGGGGACTGCAATATATGCCACGCTCCGGTTACCGCGACCAACTTCGGTCACCAGAACAATACGATAGCCATGGCCAACAGCCTGAAGAGGTATTCCTCCGCTACGCTGCGAGCTAAATACGACAAGGGGGTTTTCTTCAACCAGACCTCCATCCCCAACCTGACCAACTCCACCTGTTCCAACGTCAGCTGCCACTTCGAGAAAAAAACCCCTGCCTGGGGATCAACGGCTTACGCTGTTCCTGGCGACTGCGGCGCCTGCCACGGAGCGCCACCGGCTGGCACGGCGGCAGCCCCCGGCACAACCGGCAGCCATGCCCGCCACAATTTTTATTATCCGGGGACAACCAACTGCCAGAAGTGCCATCCCAATTCCACCGGTTTTATCCATGCCACCAGCGCCGGACGCCCACTGAAAGTCCAGGGTTTCCTGCGCAATCCGCTCAATGCCCTGGAAACAGGCGCTACCTATACCGGAAGCGGCGCCAACTACCTTCCCAGCAAGAGCGGCGCCCAGTTGTTCGGCAGTTGCGCCAATCTCTACTGCCACAGTTCCGGCCAGAATACCGCTAATGGCGGCGCCACCGGCATAATCTACAAGACTGTTGTGTGGGGTTCCGCCTCCCTTACCTGTTCCGGCTGTCACGTTGATGAAGCAATCGATACAACCGGTACGGGCAGCCACAAGGTCCACACCATATCAACCGGCGCCAACATTGACTGTGGCATCTGCCATGCAGGTTACACCAAGACCTCTTCCGCAATGACAACACATGTCAACGGGCTGATAGACCTTGCTGCCGGTTTCACCTATTCGCAGGGGATCAGTCACTCAGCAGCCAACGGCTATGGCACGTGCTCTACCAACATCTGCCATGGATCCGTCTCGGTCACCTGGGGCGCCAATACCAGCAATGCCACCTGCACCAAGTGCCACGGTAAAGCGACCGTCCAGACCAACTACAGTTCCGCCAGCGCCTTGCAGTCGGCGCCCGGCTATGCTGCCAGCGGCACTGATTTGGCAGGCCAGACCGGAACATACACTAACGGTGTTTCCAGCGACCCCCAGGTCGGCTCACATGATGCCCATCTTCGTGCAGTCAATGGATACACCACCCGCGATGTGCTTTGTTCGGATTGTCATACGATCCCCATTTCAGGTGCACATGCCAACGGAACAACAAATATGACCTGGAGCAACCTTGCCAGAAACATCGGCACAACCGGAACACCAAGTACACGCGGCACCCTGACGCCGACCTATACCACCGGCGCCTGTTCTGCCAACTACTGCCACGGCGGCAGACTTGCCGGGGGCGCCAATACTTCACCGGCCTGGACCGGAACAACCTATCTGACGGCATACGCAAAAACAGCCGCAAACTGCGGCCAATGCCACGGTGCGCCGCCTCAATCGTCCCCTGCCGCATACCTCCATCCCGGCCTGACGATTGCCGGTGATTGCGCAGGCTGCCACGGCAATAACGGCAGCGGCTCAACCCACATTGACGGTACCCTGCAGGCTGTCGGCGGCGGCTGCAATGGTTGCCACGATTATGACACAACAGGCGGCGGGGTGACGTGGGGTACCAGCAATTTTGGCGGAACAGCCGCCATGGAGGGACGCGGCGCCCATGCGAAACATATCGAGTACATCAAGACAAGATATGGTGTAACTCTCAACGCCGCCAATGACGCCTACGGCAGCGGCAACGCAGCCGCGGTTTGCGGCGTTTGCCATAGCAACCTGGGTGCTAACCACACCATGGGCGACTCGACTCAACCGCGCAGCATAAACTTCGGCGACGGCAGCACGACGCACCAGGTCGGCGTCACAAACCCCTTGTACAGCGGTGTTTACAACACATCGTCAGCGGTCAATCAAAAGACCTGCTCAAACCTGGATTGCCACTATAGGACTACTCCACTCTGGTCTTCGTACTAAAGCGGGGGAGAGATCATGGAAATAGCAATCAAAAATAAATTACAGAATATGGGCTGGTGGATGAAGACCGGCCTTGTTCTGCTGCTTGCGCTGGGTTGGTATTTGCCCGCTGTATCTGATGCGGCTACCGTCACATATTATGCAAGACATGATAACACTACCAATCTGGGGATTGATGGCACAGCTAATCTGCCTGCCGGAGAGCCCTCGTCTTTTACCGGTTATCCGTCAAAGGCACAAATGGCAACCACGCAACTGGGTACGGAAGGACGGCATTATCCGACAGGCATGACGCAGGGCGTTGCCACGGTTATTGAAAAATGGTATGCGCCTGCATACACGACCAATGCGCAGGATATATCCGGTATCAGCGCAAGCTTTGCGCTGCGGCCGGTAAATTCCTCGGACACATTTCAGCTGAATGTCTATGATTACAACCCGGCCGGGGCTGCCGGAAACAAGACCCTGGTTGCCACCGGCACGACCAAAACAGCCATAACGTCCGGAACGACCAGCCAGTACGTGTGGACAACCGGAAATTTCACTATCTCGGGTACTGGCCGGGTTGCCTTAAACCACCGCCTGCTGGTCGAACTGGTCTACACCCGCGGCGGCAGCACCACTGGTGTCCGTGTATATTATGGCGTTGCAGGTACAACATCATCATCCAGTATAACTGTTACTGAAACTGCAGTTGCAGTTGTTTCCGGAGACACCCTGACCGCTTCCGCCAACACGGCCATTGCAGCCAGCCCGCAACTGGCAACAGCCACCAATGTCTTGATGCAACGATTCCAGGTCGCAGCCAGTGCCAACAACATCGAACTTAACTCGCTGACGCTGAATGATCCCGGCACTGCAACGCTGATTGACAATGCCAAGATCTATATTGATACCGCAAGCCAGGCAACACTCCCCGCATCCGCTGTTCTTATCGGGAACCAGGCCGCGTGGAATGGAGCTTCCACCGCCATTCCACTCAATCAGGGCACTGTTGCCAATCGCACGGTTACCAGCGGCACACCCAAATATATCTACATCGTCTACGACATGAACCCAACAATGGCAACACGAACCGTACAGTCACAGGTGATTGCCGTTGGAGTCGTTACCCCTGATACCGGAGCAGTGGGTCTGACGTACAACTCGACCAGCATAACCCTTAGCGCCGCACCCGCTGACACCTTGACGGTCGGCACCAATACGGCAATAGCGACAAATGCGTCCGATTCGGCAGCCGGTGTCATCATGCAGCGCCTCAAGCTGGACAGCAATGTCAACGGCGACGGCCAGGTAATCCTGAGCAGTGTCACGCTGGATGACGGCACAGCCACGGCTACCAGCTATGCCAATGCCAAGGTTTACATCGATGGCACGGCAGCCACCACCCTGCCCGGCACTGCCGTGCTGATCGGCAGTCAGGCATCGTTCACCGGCGGCTCTACGGTGATCAGCCTGACCGCTGGCACCACTGCCAACAGAACCGTCACCAACCCGGCCTCCAAATATCTGTACATCGTTTACGACATGGCCTCCGGTCAGGCCGGCAATACAGTCCAGTCGCATGTAACCGCGGTCTCGGTGGCATCACCCGACACCGGCGCCAGCGGATTGAATTACAGCTCAACATTATTTACCTTGACCGCCGGACCGGTTGCAACGATCACATCCTGCACCGGTTGCCACGGCTATCCGCCCGTGGACGGCACGGCCCGCAACGTCCCCTCCGGCCAGTTCCGGGGATCTCATAATACACATGGCGCTACTTGCACGGTATGTCATGTGGCCGCAACCAATCTGAAACATGCCGACGGCAACATAAATATGGCTGCGAATATCAATAATACCGGCGGCGCCTATTCCAAGACCGCTACGTTTGCCGTAAGCAACGCCGCGTTTTCCGGTGGAACCTGTTCCGGCACATACTGCCATGGTCAGGGCGCGCCAGCCTGGGGCGCCACCAGCGCCGCACCGGTCAACGGCTTCCCCTATTCTGCAACCCAGTGCGCCAAGTGCCACTCCGGCAATCTGGCTACCGACGTGACCGCGGCCAAGCCGTTCTACTCAACGGCAATTCCTCAGGTGACCGCCAATACCAACAGCAAGGTCGGCGCGCACACATCGCACGTGGCCTCTACTGATACCCTGGCCAACAATCTGGTCTGTGCCGACTGCCATGGCAACGTCACGCTGACGAGCGCCACCCATATGAACGGCGCCGGCAACTTCGTCTGGAGCAACCTGGCAACCAAGACCGGCGCCTTGACTCCGACTTATACCGCTGCCACAGGCATATGCAGCAATATTTACTGCCATGGCATAGGCATGCCCGGCGGCGACACAACCGGAACCAACCGGGCGCCCGCCTGGAACAGCGCCACGTACCTGCCGGCTACCATCGGAACAGGTGGAGCAGCCTGCAAAACCTGCCACGGCTTCCCGCCGCCGGTCAGCGCCGGACATCCGGCAGTTACCATCCCGGCCGGTTTTCCAACAACCGCCACCATCGGGGCCAGCTGTAATTGCCATACGAACATCAATACCGCCGGCAACAGCTACGCCAATATCTTTGTCAGCAGAGCCCAGCATATCAACGGAACAGTGGAAGTGTCCGGCGGCCATGCCGTACCGTTCTACGCCCACGCAACTCCACCGTTCACCTCCTGTACCGGCTGCCATAATGCATCCGCAACAGGCCCCTACCCCGCCGCAACAGCCGGGGCAGCCCCGAACTGCCGTGGCTGCCATACCGCTGCCGATCCGACTGTGACCGTTACCGGCTGCACCTCCTGTCACGGCAACCCACCGAACGGGACAGTTCACCCCAACATCGTCGGTAGCCATGTCAAGCACAGCACCCTGGCCGGATCGCCGGCTGCCTGCACTATCTGCCACAGCGGCGCCGGAGCAGGCAGCGGCGCCCTGCACGGCCCTGGAAACAGCGGGACCAACCCGGCAATCGATAATATCGTCTTCACCGCCGCTCAGGCCGGTGCTTCCGCCACCTGGACCGCCACCACCAAGACCTGCTCAACCACCTACTGCCACGGCGCCACCCTGACCGGCGGCACCACGAAGAACCCGGTCTGGGGAACGATCCTGACCGGCTGCGGCCTCTGCCACGGCAACCCACCCGCCACCGCCACCCATACCGGCGCCACATCGACCCAGTGCATCAATTGCCATACCCACGTGAACGCCACCGGCACCGGCTTTACCAATGCCGCCCTGCATATCAACGGCACCGTGGAAGGTGGCGACTGCGTCAGTTGCCATGGTGTGACGCAGCCGATCACAGCAGCCGGTGCCGGCACCCTGGTCGGCGGTACGCGCCGCGCCGTGTCCCTGGAGTTTGCCGGGGCCTGGTCTCACAAGCGCTCCGCCGGCGGCGCCGTAACCAAGTTTGACTGCATCGTCTGCCATATGGAAGGCGACATGGCAAGCGGCTCCACGACCGCGGCCCACAAGAACGGCTTGATCGAGCTGCGCGATCCCGACACCGGCCTGACCATCAAGGGCGTGACCTGGGGCGGGACCGGGGCGGGCGCCTACACCAGCACCGCGACCAACATGACTTTCAACCGCTTCAGCCGCAACCTGGCCAGCGCCACCATCGAGCCGGGCGCGGCGGCGACCCAGATCAACCTCTGCCTTAAATGCCACGATGCGGATGGCGCTCTGAGCACCTCGGCCCGGGTACCGGGTGGTACGGCACAGAAACCCTTTGCCACCACCATCGCCGGTGCAACCTATACCGGTACCGGGGTAACGGCCGGAGGGATACTGGGAGGCGTCACGGACATCAAGGCATCCTTTGCCCCGACCAACTCGACCTACCATCCGGTGATGGGCAAACAGAACAACAGCTACACGCAAGGTACCCGCATGGTCGCGCCCTGGAACCTGGCCAAGACCACCGGCAACAACACCCAATGGGGCAACCTGATGACCTGCTGGGACTGCCATACCGCTTCCGGCGCAACCGGAGTCCAGACCAGCACGGTGACAGCCCACGGCGGAGCCGTAACCGTGCGGCAGCCCGTGTTCGGCACCAACCCCACGACGGGAACAACCGGCGGTCTCTGCATCGCATGCCATGCCCTTTATAATACCAGTACAGGATCTAATCACGGTGCCGGCTCGGCCTTTACCTCCAGCACTGACAGCGGCATGACCACCTATCTTCGCGGGCAGTGCCACGCCTGCCATTCTTCCTGGTCAACTGCGGACGGTGGCGCTCCTGTGCGACCATTCAGGGCGCAGGATGCGCATGGTTTCGATGCACTGAGAAAGACCGCAGCCACCGATAAGTTGTGGCCGGTCGGGGCAACCGAAACGTTCAAGCCGTATGGCTTCATTCGGGCCGGCTTTACCACCCAGCACAAGCCGCTGTCCGGTACGGGCGTGCCGACAGGTTCCGCCACCTGCAGCGGCTACGGCGGGGTCTGCAGTAGAAGCAGCATGGGCAGCTACACCCCAGGCGGTGTTTATTAGAGGTTGATGGAATACCGTGTGACAAACCCCGCCAGCAATGGCGGGCTTGTTCAGGCGGGTAAGGGTGTGCATACTGCCCACGCGAAAGGCGAATACAACTTAATGAATGAAATACACAACCTGCCTGATTTTGTTGCTGTAGAATCCTCACTTGAGGTGGGAAACCGTCCTGCCGGTATCATAACTCGAATTTACAGGCTGCTGGCTCATGAGAAACTAGCCCTGGCATTGCTGATCGCCATTCTTTCGAGTTGCATCATCGGGGCCACTCTCTTTCGTGGGCGACAGGCGGGTGAGCTGATCTTTTCAACGCTCTGGTTCAATGGCCTGCTGGCATTGCTCGTCGTCAATGTCGCCTGCTGCTTCTTCGGCAGAATCCTGGGCAGGAAACTTACCCTCATTTCCGCTGGCATGATCCTGTTTCATCTGAGCTTTGTCTCCATGTTCGCGGGCATCATCTATAACAGCCTGTTCCATTTCCATGGCGTGATCAGACTGACCGAAGGAGAGACCCTCCCCAGCGGACAGCCCCAGAGCTACGACCGCATAGACCAGGGGCGCTTCTTCGACTATGCGCGATTGAAGGGGCAAACAACACTGGTCAGGATGCAGACCGGCTACAAGGTGGACGGCCTCGACAAGCGGGTGGCCTACGAGATTGCGGTAGGCGAGGAAGGTTCAAAAAAACAGGGGCTGGTTTACATCACGAAAAACCTCGCCTACGACGGTTTCAGGTATTTCAACGACAAGGAAGGTTATTCAATTCTGGTTGTCCTCCATGACAAACAGGGGCGGGAACTCTTTGGCGCTTATGTCCCGCTCCAGAGCCTCAAACAGAAGGACGAAAGTTATCTGTACACGACCGGGCGGGAGAATGGCCCCGGAACCCTTCTTTTTCCCCAGGACAGGGCGAAACCGCTCTTTAATCTCCAGGTAGCCTATCGTCCGGATCCGAACCAGGAGCGAGCGGGAGATGTCTTTTTCCAGGCGCGGCCGCTTGGTAAGTCGGATGCACCTCCGGCAGGAAGCGCTATCGAAAAGAGTAAAACGGCCGTTGGTGAAAAGTTTGACTTAGGTGAGTATTTCCTTTCCCCCAAGGAGGTTCGCTACTGGGTCGGCATGAGCGTGCGCCACGATCCCGGCCTGCCGATCGTGCTTGCGAGCCTCTGGGTCGGCCTGGGTGGTATGGTCATTACTACCTTCGGGCGGTTGATGAAGCGCAGGCGGGATGATAATGAATCCTGCGAGCAGTAGATTAAACAGAATCCTATGTTATGCTTTGATAATTCTTTAGTGAGGTGAACTAATGAAACCTGAATTCATCTGTTTCTGGAGTGCGGTGGCACTGTATGGCGTCAGCACTTTCAGTTATATTTTCGGCCTGATTTCAAAGTATGAGAAGCTCTTCCTGATCGGCCTGTACACCGCCCTGGGCGGTTTTATCCCCCACGTCGCTGCCATTGCCCTGCGCTGGATGGCGGGAGGAGCCGGGGTCAATCCATTCATCACCATCTCCGAATCGATCAGTTTCGGCGTACTCATGGCGGTACTGCTTTATCTGATCACCCAGTTCTCCATCAAAAAGATCCGTCCCTTGGGAGTGCTGGTCATGCCGGTTGCTTTTATCCTGCTGGGGTGGTCCGGAACACTCATGAAGGAAGTGGCATCCCAGATTGCACCTGCCTTGCAGAGTTATTGGCTCTGGGTCCATATCGTCGGGGCGACCACAGGTTTCGCCTCGGTCCTGATTGCGGCCGGTATGGGGGTGCTGTATCTGCTCAAAGATAAAAACTCCGGTGGGATCTACGAAAAGTTTCCCGAGCTGCAAACGCTCGATGGCCTGTCCTACCGCTACGTAGCCGCCGGATTCATCATGTACGGCCTGATGATCATTTCCGGCGCCTATTGGTCGAACCAGATCAAAGGCAGCTTCTGGAACTGGGACGCCGTGGAGGTCTGGTCGCTCGTATCCTGGCTGATCTATGGCATATACCTGCATTTGCGGATAACCATGGGGTGGCGCGGCCGGAAGCTTGCCTGGTATGCCCTGCTGGCCCTGGCAATGATGATCGTCAGCTACTGGGGCATCCCCTTTGGTGCCGAAACGTTTCATGCCGGCTTCCGTATCGAACACAACTAGCTGAGAACTCCGATGAAACTTGCCATAATCAAGCCGCCCCTGCCGTTCGGCTGGACCCCGGTGGCACCGCCGATCCTGGAATATCTGGCCGCGCTGACCCGCCGGGCAGATCCGGCTATCGAGATCAGGCTGATCAGCGCCAGCGCCACCCCGGACGCCTTCGACACCCTGGAGTGCGACCTGGCGGCCATCAGCCTGCTGACTCCCACGTCCGTTCCGGGCTACCGGATTGCAGAAGGTTTGCGGGCGCGGGGAATCAAGGTCGTGTTTGGCGGCATGCATGCCTCGGCCATGCCGGACGAAGCCAAGTCCCACGGAGACGCGGTGGTGATCGGCGAGGCCGAATCCGTGTGGGGAGAGGTGCTGAGCGATTTTCGGGCCGGTCGGCTGAAAAACTTTTACCACGGCGAGCAGATCGCCCTGGATGATCTCCCCACGCCGCTCTACGGACTCCTCAAAGACAATCACCAGTTCCGGATCGTGAACACCTCGCGCGGCTGCCCCTATAACTGCACCTTCTGCTCGGTCAAGCCGTTCTTTGGGGCAAAGATCCGCTTCCGCCCCATCGACGAGGTAGTGCGCGACGTGCATGCCATCCCGGAAAAGATGTACATCAACGGCGATGAGAACATCTGGTGGTCCGGCAAGGCGCAACGAGCCATCGACCTGTTCACGGCCCTCAGGGGGAGCCGCAAAAAGTGGATGGGCTTCGGCAGCCTCGGCCCGGTTCTGTCGCCGCAGGGGTCGCGCATGTTGAACACAGCCCGCGAGAGTGGCCTGTTATCCCTGTGGGTCGGCTGGGACGCCATCTCGGACGAAGGGTTGAAAGCGTATGCCGCCAACGGCAAGATCGGTGTCGACCGCGAGACGGCAGTGCGCACGCTCAAGGATCATGGCATCGATGTGTCGTTGTTTTACATGCTGGGGGGGCGTGGTGATTCCCTGGATGATTTCAAGCGATCAATAGAGGTTGCGGATCGACTGGGTGTGAGCATGCACCCCTCACTGGTGGTCCCCTACCCTGGCACCGAGCTTGCCCGGCAGTACGAACCCCACATCTATAAGGAACTGGGTTGGGAGTATTATAACGGCGCCTATGCGCTGTTCGGGCATCCGGACCCGGCCATGACGCCCGAGGTGCGGGAGGAACTGTTCTACCAAAGCTCTCTGGAACTGTTGAGCCTGCCGCGGGTGTTACGGCATATGCTGAAGGTCCCCTGGGCAGGTTTTCCCCATGCCCATATACTTTCGCTCATGTCCCAGCTTCCGGTCCGCAAGGGGATGAAGATCGCTTATGAACAGTGGAAGGGCAACAAGACTCTTGTGCAGGAAAAACGGTATATCGTGTAATCGAGTTGGTCAGCAGCCCACCGCTGCTGCCGCTACTCCCCTCCTGGTTTCACTTTGAAAATACTCTGGTATTATTTTAGCGTGTATCCGCAACCAGCATTTAGTCAATTGAGATCCTTGCTGCCCATTGTCTCCGAAAAGAAAAGGAGCCCTGCATGAAACCATACCGGATGATTTGGATTTGGATGATGCCAGTCCTGTCCCTGGCCTTGCTGGCTGGCTGCGCCGGAGGACTCCTTCCGCAGAAAACGGGCAACTCAACCGTCACAAACACCAACGGCGCGCAGTTAAAAGATCAGACCACCGGTATGGAGTTCGTGCTGGTAAAGGGTGGCTGCTTCCCCATGGGCGATGCCTTCGGAGATGGCAACAACGACGAGAAACCGGTCCATGAAGTTTGCGTATCCGACTTTTACCTTGGCCGCTACGAGGTGACCCAGAGCCAATGGGAAAGTGTCATGGGGAGCAACCCGAGCTCCAACAAACCGTGCGGCCCCGATTGCCCGGTGGATTCCGTCAGTTGGGATATGGTCCAGGAATACATCCGCACCATGAACGCAAAGAGCGGCAAACAGTACCGGCTCCCGACCGAAGCCGAGTGGGAATATGCCGCCCGCAGCGGCGTCAAGGCTGACAAATGGGCCGGCACCAACAACGAGGCGGACTTGGGAGAGTTTGCCTGGTACGAAAGGAACAGCAAGCTCATGACGCACCCGGTGGGGCTCAAGAAGGCCAACGGTCTTGGCCTGTTCGACATGAGCGGCAACGTCGGCGAGTGGTGTCAGGACTGGTATGACGCCGCCTATTATTCGGCCAGCCCCAAGGACAACCCCCCTGGGGCCGCCAGCGGAGAAAAACGCGTCCTGCGCGGGGGTTCCTGGGTCTACGATGGTGGAGCCGTGCGGACAGCGAAACGCTCCTCGGACGCACCGGCCGAATGGGACAGCAACTACGGCTTCCGGTTAGTCAGTCCCGCACAGTAGCCATATATTTTACCTTTAAGACAAAATACGTTGGAGGGTAGGCTTCCAGCCTGCCTATTCAAGCGGGATTGAACCCCGCTTGAAGCACAGGCATGATGCCTGCGCCCCGATTAATGACATTTTGATTCAGTAAATCAAACCGGAGGCTTTCATGCCCACAAGCTCCAATACAAGCCATCGCCTGACCGAAGAGATCCTCGGATTCATCGAAGCGGGTGTCGATGCCGAGCTTCCCGACTTCAATGACTACTCCATGCAGTTGTTCGCCCTGCAGTACGAAAACAACCAGCTCTTCCGGGAGTTCTGCGATGCAAAAAAGGTCAGGCCGGGCGACATCGATCGATGGGAAGATGTCCCCATGGTCTACAACGACGTTTTCAAGACCCACCTCGTGGCCTCCTTCCCCCTGGAGCAGTCGGTTATGTCCTGCCTCACCGGCGGCACCACCAGCATCACCCAGCGCGGCCGCATCTTCCGCGATGAGGATGGCAAGCGCCTGGTGTTTGCGGCGAACCGGATGATGACCGGATCCTATCTCTTCCCCGACTTCGAGGAAGGGATGCGCTGTCGCATCCTGATCCTCGCCCCCAGCCCCCAGCTGGCCCCCTCGATGGGGATGGCCATCGGCATGGACCAGACACGCCTGGCCTTCGGCACCCCCGACAGCATGTTCCTGCTCGGAAAAACCGGGATCGATATCAAGGCGCTGCTCAAGGCCCTGCGCGAGTCGGAAGCGAGCAACGTGCCGGTGGCGCTGATCGGGGCGACCTCGGCCTATGTATATTTTTTCCAGGCCTGCCGGCGCAAAAAGATCAGCTTCCGACTACCCCCCGGCAGTCGAGTGTGCGATGGCGGAGGCTACCGGGGCCGCTTCGGAGTGGTGACCCGTCAGGACTACTATGCGATGGTCAGCGAGATCCTCGATGTGCCGGAGACTCACTGCGTGAATGTACTCGGCGAGGCGGAAACGGCAACCAACCTGTTCGACGATGCCCTGCGTCGTCATGTCAAGGGACTGCCGCCCCGCAAGCGCACCAGGCCGGTCCCGCCCTGGTCGCGTGTCCGTGCCATGAGCATCGACGACCTCACCCCCTTGCCGGATGGAGAGGTCGGCCTCCTCGCCCACTGGGATCTGGCCAACGTGCCGACGGTCCTGTCGGTCATCACCGACAACCTGGGCTACACGACCGATAACGGCAGCGGCTGCGAGATGGTAGGACGCGCCAAAATCGAGAACGGCAAGGTTTCACCCCTGCCCGACGAGCGTCCCAGCGGCCCGATGTCCAACTCGGCGATCTTCCGCATGCTCGAGACCTACGTAAACTTCTCCATCGACTTCAAAATGCTGGCGGCCAAGGATCCTCAGGTCGCGCCGAGCATACGCGAGGAGATTGAGGCCAGACCGGGATCAGTCGCGTCCTGCCCGCAGGTCGTGGATGAGATTCTTGTTGCACAGCACGATGTTGAGGCCGCCAAGCTGCGGGACGACTCCTTGAATACATTCAAGGACCAGACCGAACGCCCGCTGGATTGGTACAAGGCCAAGGAAGATGAGCAGCTGCTGGCGGATCACCCGGCCGGCCTCAAGTCGGAGCAGCATCCGTCGAACGAGAGGACAGTGGAACTGTGATTCTTAAGATACAATTCCTGGCAGAGGATGGTGGTGATCACTATGGGAACGTCGGCAGGTGTAGGTTACAGCGAGCACAGAGACCCAACTCAGGCGGGTAAAAATGCAGCTCACATGGCCATGGAAAAGTCAGGAAGCACGCAACCTGATTTTGTCTTTGTCTTTGCTACTGTTGGCTACAACCAACAGGAGCTGATTCGTTCGATACGCGCTGCAACGTCAGGCGCACCTCTGAGCGGCTGCTCGGGTGAAGGCATAATAACCAGGGAGATAGTTGCTGAAACCAACTTCTGCGTCTCAGTCATGGTAATCAACTCGGACGAGCTCCGATTTAACAACGCTTGTGTGAAGGAAACCGGCCGGCGAACCGATATTGCGGGGGAACAGTTGGCCGCAGAATTAGCACCTTATTTGTCAGCAGACAACATTGCCTGCTTTATTTTGGCCGACGGATTGAATTTTGATTTCGATCCCTTCCTGGCGTCGTTCGAAAAAGCTGTTCAGCGTGACCCGCCTTTGCCTGTTTTCGGCGGCTTGGCATCCGACAACTGGACATCCCGAAAAACCTACCAGTACCATAACGACGATGTCTTTTCCGAGGGTATCGCCTGCGTCATCATGTCGGGCAAAGGCAACATCGCCTGGGGAATCAATCACGGCTGTGTGCCGGTGGGTGGCAAACGCACCATCACGCGCAGTAAAGACAATATTATCTACGAGATCGATGGGATTCCGGTTCTGGAGGTCATGAAGGACTACTTCGAAGACGACTGGCGGAACCAATGGAACAAGATGTCATTAAACCTGTGTCTCGGATTCAAAACCCCGGAACATATCAGGCAGGGTTACGAAGAGTACATAATCAGGTACATGATGGGAAAGGATGATCAGGACGGTCATGTCACCATCCAATCTGACGTCCGGGACGGCACGGATCTCTGGCTTGTTCGCCGTGACAGGGAACTCATCAGGAACGGCATGCAGTCAATCTCCCGCCAGATCAAGGAAAAAACCGGATCAGGGAAGCCGAAATTTGTCCTGCATTTCGAATGCGTGGGCCGCGGTAAAGTCATCTTCCGGGAAGACGAAAAGATCGAATTAATCAGATCTCTACAGAAAGATATCGGGGAAGACGTGCCCTGGATCGGTTTTTATACCTACGGAGAAATCGGACCAATCACAAAATTTAACTGCTTTCATAACTTTACAGCCGTGGTTACTGCTGTTTACTGAGATCTACATGACAAAAAGCATTGAAAACAACGCTTCCCCGGAGGCAGTGGATCTAGCGAGACTGAAACAGGAAAACTACACCCTCGCTCAGCAGGTCAAACGGCTGATCAAGGCCGAAAGCAAGCAATACGAATATCAGGAGGAGCTGGATGCACAGCTGAAGGAATATAAAAAACTCAATGAATTAAACAAGAAAATCAATGCAACCTTGGACATTCGGAAAATATTTGCACTTACAAGCGAATACATCATCTACAATCTTGAGTATGAAAGGGTCATTTTTTTTGAGCAGTTCGAACATACGGGCAGTTACACCGTATGCGCCCATGACGGCTATTACAATCATCTGGAAAAAAGCGCCATTGCGGAACTAGTCATAAACGAGGATGACCCTTTTCTTTTACCCCTGCAGGAGGGGCATGAATATCTGATATGTAAGGCAGACAGTGATAACAAGGATCTTGCGGAGTACCGCTCAAAGTTATTGACAAACGAATACCTGATATACCCGCTCTGTCCCCACAAGCGGCCCCATGCGCTTCTGGCGGTCGGCAACTCTGCGGAGAACTCAGGATTCTACCGCCGGGTAAGTGAAGACAAGGGCGAGCTACTCGGCATCGACAATCTCGTGGGATTGCTCAACTCTGCGGTGGAAAATCATATTTTGTTTACAACTATGGAAACAGCACTCGAACAAAAAAGGCAGGCCGAGGCAAAGTATCGCGGTATCTTTGAAAACGCAATAGAAGGGATTTTTCAGGCAACTCCCGATGGGAGATTCATTAGTTGCAACCCCGCCACTGCCGCCATCCTGGGATACGAAACACCCGAGGAGGTCATCGAAAACATCACCGACATAGAGCACCAACTCTATGTGGATCCAAAACTCCGCAATGTATTGTTCGAAAAGATGCGGAACAGGGTGGATGTAAAGAATTTTGAGGTTGAATTCTTCAGCAAAGACGGAAGCAAGCGATGGATGCGCCTGAGCACCCGGCCCTTCTTCGACGAAAAGGGCGAAATATTATATTTTGACGAAATATTCCAAGACATCACTGAGCGAAAGCAAGCGGAAGAAGAACTGCAGAAATTTAATGATGAATTGGAAAAACGGGTCGCGGAACGAACCGAGGAACTGGAAAAGATTCGCGCTGAGTTGGAGCTGCAGAATGAGGAACTGCAAAAAACATATCAAGAATTGGAGGTGGAGACCGCCGATCGCATATTGACGATGGAAAAGCTCCGCGAAAAGGACCAGCTGATGATCCAGCAGAACCGCATGGCAGCAATGGGCGAGATGCTCGGCAACATTGCACACCAATGGCGTCAGCCATTAAACGTTCTGGGTCTAAAGATTCAACAACTGGGGCTATCCTATGAATACGGCGAGTTCAGCAAAGAGCTCCTTTATGCCAATATCGACAAAGCTATGGAAATCATCTGTCACATGTCGCAGACCATAGATGACTTTAGAAACTTTTCCATGCCGGACAGGGTAAAAAGCCGGTTCAGCATTGATCAAACAATTGTAAAAACATGCTCCATGATCGAGGAAAGTTTCAGAGAAAACTGCATCATTGTTGATGTCAATATCGGTGGCGACTTGCAGGTCAACGGCTATCCCAACGAATACTCGCAAGTGTTGCTGAACATCCTGATGAATGCCAAGGATGCTTTATTGGAGCGGGGAATCTGTGATCCTATGATAACAGTAGCCTCATGGCAGGAAAATGGCAGAGCAGTAGTTACTATCACTGATAACGCAGGTGGAATTAAAGATGAAATATTAGGCAATATTTTTGACGCATATTTTACAACCAAGAACCTCGGCAAAGGTACTGGCATAGGTTTGTTCATGTCAAAAAAAATTATTGAAAACCGTATGGGTGGGCGTTTGACTGTGAGAAATGTTACAGGTGGCGCTGAATTCAGGATCGAGGTTTAAAATGAACTACACATTGCAGCCCTCAAAATTCAAACTTTCAATAATGATTGTGGAAGATGACGAGGATGCTCGCGAGACCCTCTATCTAATGGTTAAAATGAAAAATCCTGATGCTTCGATATATTCCGCCGAGAATGGCAGTATAGGAATGGATCTCTTCAAAAAACACACACCTGATATAGTAATAACCGATGTAAATATGCCTGTGATGAATGGCATCGACATGGCTGGGGAAATCAAATCAATAAAGGCCGACACAAAATTCATCGTGCTAACCGCTTACAACGAGGAGATTTTCTTCCAGAAATTCAGCAAAATCGGATTCAGCTCCTACATATTGAAGCCGATCGAGTTCAAAAAACTGTTTGTAGCGATTGAAAAATGCATTGCCGAGATCATGCTTAATAAAAGTAAAATTCCATGACCCCCTGTTACAATGCGCGGCGCAATAGTCATCACAATAAAAAACCTGCTGCAAAAAACAGAAAAGGGTTACAGAAGACTCTGTAACCCCGTGTTTTTTTGGCGCGCCCGACAGGATTCGAACCTGTGGCCTACGGCTTAGAAGGCCGTTGCTCTATCCAGCTGAGCTACGGGCGCATAGCCTAAAAAATAATTAGCAAACATTTACTAAGAGGCTGGCCATCCCTGACCAGCCCCTTAGCAAAATACTGCGTGGTGCCCGGAGCCGGAATCGAACCGGCACAGCCTTGCGGCCGAGGGATTTTAAGTCCCTTGCGTCATCTGTGGGGTTGTTTTTGGCAACTATCTAATACTATCTTAATCTATATTCATTCAAGAAGACGCTTGACTTCCTCACATATATTCATAAAATGTTAGGTAATTTTTATACTATCTTTACCTTGAAAGGACATGCATGAAATCTGTTGGGATTATCACCGGATTTCACCACACAGTCAAGAAATTCATGGTCAAGTCCGAGAGTGGACGCCTACCTAAAGGTTGGACGGCGAGGATTCTAATCCTCAGACTGCCTGACGGAACTGCACAAGCCTACTTAGATTTGTACGAATTTTTCGTCGCAAAATGGACCTATAGCGATACTTGGCAAATTGAAAATGCCAGAGCATTAGGATTATTTTGGGACTACACCACTACCCGAACTCCCATGCTCCCCCCAAATATGTCCCTCTGGGAACAAACTCGAGAACTTTTTCGCGGCTTCAGTAATGCGTTACTTTTCGGAACCATCTCCAACGACATAGACGATCCTCTTCAACTGTACTGGCAAGCCCAACCTGTCCACAAAGTCAGAAAATATATTTCACATATCGAACAATTTGGTCTTTGGGTCGCAATAGAAAAAGGAGAAATTCCTTCTACACGACCAATTAATGCTATATCGAGCCTTGGTGGTAGAGCGATTGTAACCATGGTGTGTGAGGCCCGCAAAAGAGGTTTCAAGCTTTTAGGATACCTTGGCGATCCCTCCCCTGCTCGCGAAAGTATCATCTTTTTACCAAATGTGGGAGGTGCTTTCAATCATGAAGGAGAGTATCGACATAGTTTTCCACCAGGCAGAATTGAGGAGCTGATATGGGAAGGTTTTAAAAAACCAGGAAAAGACGGCGAGTCATGGGATGATTATAATATTAGAGATATGATGATTTGTTTACTGTGCGCATATGCTGGCCTTAGAGAGCATGAGCCATACCACATCTGGGTTCAAGATGTTATCGAAGATCCTAATCAACCTGGACTCGCGTCAGTTTTCTTATACCACCCCGTGCATGGGTTAGCATACATTGACGGCCCAGACGGCCGCCAGACCAAATCGACAAGAACGGAATACCTAAAACGGAATTTCAGCTTAACTCCAAGGACGAGTGGATCTGGTGGTTACAAAGTTGGCTGGAAAAACTCAAAAACCGTCACAAAAGATTACTATGCAGTTCTTTATTTCACTGACCCTATTGCCTCTGCACTTTTCTGGGAATTGTATCGGAATTATATTCCTCGCCGAGAAGCAATAATGGCCAAGCGGCGCAATATGGGATACGGCGACCACCCATTTTTATTTGTGAGTGAGCAGGAAGCTCGCAATTTGCCCGACGGTGCAAAGTTTTACGGTGCTCCTGCTAGCATTGATTCTTTTGAAAGATCCCTAAGAAAAGCTGTAGAAAATGTTCTGGATATCACTTACTCAAAAGACTCCGGGACTACACCACATGGTTTGCGACACATGTACGCTTATACGCTTAAAGCTCTCGGTGTCGACGGCAAGATTATACAGGAAGGACTTCGCCATAAGCACCCCTATAGCCACCTTGTATATGGGATTCCATCTCCTACCGACATTGATGAACAGATCAAAATGTGCATGCAACGTGGTCGCGAAGCGTTGCCAGATGGCATTTCGCTTGAACGCTCTCTCAAATGGTTGGAAGATCGTTATCCTGAACTAAGAATACTGAAGGGAGGTCTTTTCACTTAATGATCATAAATGACAAAACCATATTAGTCACAGACAAGTTCATTGAGAATAATGGATTTACTTACTGTGATAACTTTAAAATGTGGTGTGTAATTAGAGGGCTCGAAGATGATACCCTTGAGCGTCATAAAAATAAGTTGTCTTTACTTAATAGATACTTTGACGTTGATTTTAAAAAACTCTCCGATAAAACCAAACTGTTAGAGTGTGTCTCCAGTCTATTATCCTCCTACAAGAAATCTAATAACAAATTTATTAAAATATTTGTTCAAGACGGTGCGCTACTTACACCCATGGCAAGTAAGATATCAGGCCCCTCACAAACCAACATTTACATTCCTGACGACATCCTTGCAAAGTTATCTGAAGATACCATAACAAATTGCGAAATTTTAAAACTAGACAGAGATGAGCTATTTGCCTTAGGAAAGCTATGGACGAGCACTAAGGAAGGCAGAAATATCGAAATTAATAAGGATAATCTAAAGCGGTTTATCGAACTTTTCTATAGGGAAAGTCGAATGACGCCAGGTCACTTCACGTACAGAGATGAACTATCCTCCCGCCACGCCGCTGCAATAAAATTTTTTGCAGGGCAATTAAGGATGAGCAATCAAATACGTCGTTCCCCGAGAAACCTGTCTCCTGAAGCCTTCGTAAAAAATAATCCTGAAGGATGCAAATGGATCGAACTTTTTGATGAATTTGGGCGGAAGAAACTTTACGGTGCAATTGATAAGGTAGAGTATGTTTTCAAGAAATTCTGCATCTATCTCAATGAAAACCCAGAAATAGCATCTCCGGCTAATTTTTTCAGTCGGAAAGTCTCCCGCAAAAAGTTGTTAGACTGGTTTAAGGAATCAGGGAATAAAAGCATTGATCAGGACTTACGGTTTTTAAAAGGTTTCTTTAACTGGATTGCTTCCAACGACGAATCAATTGGAGTTAGGGACCCCATCACTGATGAAATTATTATCAGGCCTGAATGCTTCATTCCGATTACGGATTCAGATATTAACTCAGTTTCTACTGGTTACGAGAAACCAGTAGAAACCGTTCAAATGGCCCTACCTCTGGAATACCTAGATGAAATTGATAAGATCCTTACAGAAAACGACATGGCATGGCCCAAAAGTTGTAAAAATGAATGGGCCAATCTCAAGGACCCAATATCCGGTGAATTAACGAATGTTTTTTGCCCGGTATTACCTAATCTTATACGCATATTGATCAAATTACCGCTCCGTCACATCCAGTCCAGACGACTAGATTCCGGAGAAGGAGACGAATTCTATTTTGACTTAGAACAATTGAAATTCATCCCCAACCATGGCCCTCATGCGGGCTATTGGACCCAAAAAGGTGTAAAAAACCCTGAACGCGGTGTGCTTCGAAATATCCCAGACACATGGACAGGAAAATCAATTTGCGGCTTTTATATTAATAGCAATAAGCTCACGGACAGGAAGAAGGGCTTCGACGAAACGAGCGGCTATGTCATTTCATGGCAAAACGAAACAGTTATTGAAATTATTCAGCAGATGAGAACTTGGCAGGAAAACTGGAACCCAGTACAAGCACCGACAAAATATTCCAACGTGCGGCCGGGAACCTTTCCTAAAATGCAAGCCGATGCAGTAAAACGCCGTCCTGATATCTTTTTTCTCTTTCGCTACCCAGCTGGTCAAGCACACTCCTTCCCCGACTCCCCACCATCAGGCGATAATTTGAGATTCTTCTGGTTTAAAGTGTTGGCAGAACTGGAGAGACGGCTGAGAGAACGGGGAGAAGACCCACCAGAGTTTATTTCTTCTTGGAATTATGACACACCTACAGCAAGCCCATTTTCCTTGCATGGACTTAGGCATTCAGGGTTAACAAGAATGGCTGAAGCTGGTGTTCATCCCTGGATTTTAAAAAACATAGTTGCAGGGCATAGCGAATATGTCATGACCCTTTACTACATCAAACCAAAACCAACTCACATAAGTGCTCACCTCACTGAAAAATATGAAGTGGCAATGCAGAACAAACAAAATGAATTTGTACACTTCCTTGCTTCAAAAACCTTAGAAGAAGTGCACAGGCTTTCTGTTGCCGGTAGCGGAGATGCATATACTGCATTGCAACTGATTAAAAAAACGGTAAAAAATCCTGGCGGTGCCATGTCGAAAATGGACCATGGTGTCTGTCCTAATGGCCGTACAAGGTGTCATGAAGGAATCTCACTTGACTCAAAAAAAGGGGCAGGGAAAAGAGGGGCAAAACTGTTATTTGCCCCTACCCCCACCGTTATGGGGTCCCCAGACTGTACCCGTTGTCGCTTATGGATTACTGGGACACCGTTTGCTGATGGACTTCGTATAAAGACAAATGAGGTATCCTTTGCAGCACACAAAGCAGCAACTCGGCATCGAGACATGCTTTCAGAACTGAAGGATCTAGAGTCCGATAAATATCGAATCGAAAAGAGCGGCGGCATCGTTGACTTTAAGCTGAATCGCCGGATTCAGATTCTAAAGCAGGAAGTCAAAACAGAAAGCGAAGTTCTTACAGAACTATCTATTAGCCTAAACTCCCATGGTGAAAAATGGGAGAAAGTCCGCGCTTTACTCAGGCTACAGGGTAAGGAAAATGACCCAAATGGTGCTTACCTCCTTTACGAAGAAGAACCTAATTTCGAATGGGGGCTTCTGCCAAGGTTTGAAGCTATCGATGAGCTTGCGCACGCTGCAAAATGGTTTTGTTCAGTTCGCAATGAAGACATCTCTCGTGAGCGTAAAGAGAAAATCATTCAGTTGCTAGTGCGTAACGGCAAACCGCCAATTGTCGCAATGATGACAGTCAAAGAAGCCGAGACAGCTATCAATGCGTTTACAGCAAGGCTCTATTCTCGGTTTGATAGACAGGCTGTGCGAAAATTGTTCAACGGCCAAGAGACCTTTGCTAGTCTCGGAATGACGGATGATGTTGAATCTATCCTGTCAGAGACAATTGGCAAGCAAATGGAAGTCGCAGTTACAGGCCGCCAAACAATGCTATTGGGTTACGAGGAGGATGACTGCGATGGAGCTGCGTAATGTCACTGAAGAAATTTTGACCAAGCTTGATGGTTTCATTGCCAACGGAGGCGTGCTACCAGGCTGCAAAGCAAAACCCGGCGAAACACCTAAGGTAAATGTAGCTGGCCTGTGCCGAGAACTAGGGCTAAAAGCAACCGACGCTCAGCATTTCTTCAAAAAAGACGCGATCAAAGCGACAGTTAATGCACTGGCTCTTGAACAGGACCTTGAGCCTCTCGGAGTGCGAACCGACCAAGATGCCGCGGATAAAGCCACACAAGAGAAGCTCATTAGGACTGCAACCCAAGCTCGCAAAGATGCACAAGCGGTCATAGAGGTTAAAGCCCAATATAGGGCAATTTTGAAAGAGCTGGAGAATGAAAAGTCAAAGTCAGAGGAACTACGCCTTGAAAATATCAGCTTGAAAGAGCGATTAGCCCTAGTCCGACAGGGAATCATTCCGAGGTTACCATGAGAATCGCAGTGACAAACATCCTCCATAATAATGACCTAGGAGTTATATTCTCTGGCCTCACTGAGGATGGTGCCTCTATTATAGTCAAATCCTCTGAGCCAATTTTTCCGCATCATGGTGCAGTTTACGATTTGGATGCAACGCCCTATACAGCAAAAAATAAGTGGGGCAAAATTCAATTACGCGTTGACACTGATCGTCTTGAATTTGTTAGGCCCAGTGGGAATTTGTGTATACCTTGGCTTGAAGGGCTTAGAGGCATCGGCACGACTCGCGCTAAACGATTAGTTGATGCCTTTGGGAATGATGTAATTGAGGTTCTTGGCGATCCTGACAAAATTGACAATATTTCGATGGCAATTGAGCCAGAGCGTCCGAAAATAGGAGACATTCTTGCTGCACAGCTTCAGTCCTACTTCTTCGAACGCAAAGCTACAGATCGAACGGCAGCGATGGAATGGCAATTCTATCGAAAACTCGAATATCTTGGTGTGTGCAATTACAGAGCTGCTAAAAGGCTCTGGCGCTTGATTGGCTCGCCAGATGCCGAAAAACTCCTTTTGAGGTATCCTTATCTATCCGTATGCGTATTACCATGGAAAGATTCCGACTTTCTCGGACAACGCATTCTTACGGATCAAAATTACGAGGGGAACCCCCTCGTTCATCCGGACCGCTTGTCCGGCGCCTGCGACGCAGCATGGCAACGGATTCTTTCAAAAGGGCATACCGCAGCCACCGAGGATACATTTATAAATTCTGTCCCTCGCGGCGTTGCTCCGGTGGCTGCGCTTAAAGCTGGGCTTTCAAGTGGCGCCGTTGTTAGAAGAGGCAACCTCCTGCGAGCCCCTGGAGCTGCATGGCTTGAGGATGATCTAGCTCGGCGTCTAAGAACTATTGCCACACAAACCTCCCCAGCGGTCTTAATCCCCCATGAGATTATGCGGTACATAAGGCAAACAGAGCATGAATGTGATCTTCAGAGTAAATTTTTGTGGATCCCCAACAAGGCGCCGACCCGATCGTACATCTCCTCATCATCCGTGAAACTGCCACCAGTCCGGTAACGGCGAATGGTGCTGAGCGATCGGTTGAGAAGGGTTGGACTGGTCGCTAGAGGGGTTGCCAGAGAGCGAAGAGGCGCATCACCATTTTAGTGAGGGCTGCCCTGCCTTCTTTGCTGTGAAAATCCACCGGATCCTGGATGTCCGGTAGTGAAGTCCATTCGGTGATAATCCTATCCATCAGATTTCTTTTTGTTCATTGCAATGGCAATTTGCTGAACTTTTTTAGTTCCTGAATCTGGGAATTTCTTACCACAGCTTTAATTACACCTAGAAAGTCGTTTTTGTTAATACGACTCTGCGGATGCAAATTGAACCACTCTATTGCTTCTTTTATGCTCCAGTCTTTGTACCATTTTTCATTTTTTATAGTATTCATTACATAATATAAATTTCTATCTAGATGCTTATGGCATGCAGAACATACGCAAACACATTTATCTATTTCTTTGAGTACGGTTATCAACTTTGATCTATTACTTATTAATTGCGCAACTGTTGCTACTTTAAATTCAGGTATAACATGGTGAAATTGAAGTTTATCGTGATCTTTTTCGCCACACAAGAGGCAACCCACAATAGTTTTAAAATGGTTAATAATTGCGTGAATGTTTTCTCTTTTCTGTTTTTGGCGTTTTTTTACCTCTTTGTACCACTTTGGATTCTCAATTATTTTCTTTCTTAAATGGTCTCGCTGGGCTTTTCTCTGCCTATTTATGTCGGAGTAAGGCATTTAATTATCCGTTTTCGATATTGAAGATTCTCAGATCATTCACAATATATCGAAGTTATTTGGTTTAATTTCACATAATACAAGTTATGCTTGCATATTTCAACATTTTACAAGCTATACCATGTTTATTCTCGTCCATTGTAATTGTAATCTTCACAAAAAAGGACGGGACCATGGGAGACATGCTTACAAGCAAAGATATTGGCGAAAAGTTACGGGAATTCCGCAATAGAAGGGGTATGACTCAGGAGCAGCTAGCCGAGAAAACTGGCGTGACTTTTCAGCAGATACAGCAATACGAAAACGGTAAAACTCGGCTAAATACTGACAAGTTACAGGCTATAGCAAAAGCACTATTGGTACCTGTTGCTGCCTTTTTTGGAGAAGTGGAAGGTCCCCTTTCAAAGGAGGAGCAAAATCTTATCAATGGTTTTAGAGCCTTATCGAATCCAGAATTACGAGCATTCATTTTATACTGTCTTACGTATCCAAATAAGAATAGCCCGTATTTTTGATGTGTTATTCTCAAAACAATAGATTCACAAGAAAAGAAAATAAACTGAAATATTACAAAACAAGGGGGTCAGCCACATTTGGCTAACCCCCTTGTTTTATATTTGGCGACCCCGGCAGGATTCGAACCTGCGACCACAGGCTTAGAAGGCATGTGCTCTATCCAACTGAGCTACGGAGTCAAATAAATCAATTAAGTGGTAGTACTACCACTTTATGCGTCCTTGTATATCAGAGGTTTCAATATACATGGTAGTTCAGTTGGGTCTAAAAATTGCTCTATCCAACTGAGCTACGAGGTCAACACAACAAAAATGAGAGAACAATCACAATAAAATAACAAAGTGCTCCTAATATAGCAACTTGCTGCCATACAGGCGCACTTTAAATCGATTACATATGGGTAAAATTGGTGCGGGCAGCCGGAATCGAACCGGCACAGCATTTCTGCCGAGGGATTTTCGTCACACTATAGCTTTCGCTACCGGAAAATATCCGTTTGTGCGCTGGACTTTGTCTTTGCCGTATTGATTTCCAACGTAGGCAGGAGCCGTCAAGTCTCTACACGTTCCTAAGATTCTAGGCTTCGCTCGGCGTTGTCATCAGCGCCACCTGCTAAGAGTTCACCGAATTTGACTCCATTCACGCGGTGGGTTTCCCCATCCGGTGCTCCTCAGGAAGTCCCTTGCGTCTACCAGTTCCGCCATGCCCGCACAAAAAAATCTAAATCTATAAATCTACAGGTACTAATTCCATCTTTAATAGCCAGCATGATAGTAATATTACTATCTATATAATCCGCTCATTGTATTGAAATATGAGGGATACATACATACATAGTAAGGGTTCTACCCCCCAGTCTGTGTCTACCAGTTCCGCCATCCGGGCAGATGAGGTTTCAGCCGGGGCTTTGAAGCGAAATCAGCAGTTGACCCGCTCCTTAAGCTCCTTGCCGGTCTTGAAGAAAGGGGTTTTCTTGGCAGGAATATTGACCACCTCACCACTTTTAGGATTACGCGCCTCACGACCGGTACGCTCTCTGATGGTGAAGCTGCCAAAACCACGAATTTCCACCTTATCGCCGCTCCTCAGCGCGTCCTCAATAGAGTCAAAGACCGTATTGACAAGCATCTCGGACACCTTCATATTCAACATTCCGTGCTCTTGCACGACTTTTTCTATCAATTCACTCTTGGTCATAACATGTCTCCTGCTGTACGTGCCTTAATTATTATTATTTTTGTTATTCATTTCCTGTTTCATCAACTCGCCCAAGTTAGAGGTTGCCTTACCTTGGGAACCCAGGTACTGCTCGAATTCCTCCTTTTCAACAGCGGCATGCATAGCCTTGATGGAAAGGGATATACGGCGTTCCTTGGGGTCACAACTCAGCACTACGGCTTCAAGAGAATCACCGATCTCTGCAAACGTTTTAGCAGTAGGTACCTTTTCACGAGATAGTTCGGAGACGTGAATCAAGCCTTCAACACCTTCTTCCAGCTCAACAAAGACACCGAAATCAGTCAGCGAGGTAACCTTACCGGTCACCTTGGTACCTGGGCGATACTTGCTGGGTGCAATGCTCCATGGATCGGGCTCCAGCTGTTTGATCCCGAGAGACAGGCGCTCGTTCTCAACATCAACTTTAAGCACTACCGCCTGAACAATATCACCCTTGGCATAAACGTCGCCAGGATGTTTGATCCGCTTGGTCCACGAGATGTCGGAGACATGTACCAGACCGTCAATCCCCTCTTCAATTCCGATGAACATACCGAAATCGGTCATGTTTTTGATCTGACCTTCGATCTTGGTGCCAACCAGGTATTTCTCTGCAATGGCCTTCCAGGGATTTTCGCTGACTTGTTTAAGGCCTAGTGATATTTTACGATTGCCCATATCGATACCAAGAACAATAGCCTCGACTTCGTCCCCGACAGTCAGCAGGTCAGAGGCCCTGCGAACACGCTTGGTCCAGGACATTTCGGAAACATGAATAAGTCCTTCCACACCCGGCTCCAGCTCGACAAAGGCGCCGTATTCCATAACACTGACCACACGGCCTTTGATACGGGTTTCCAGCGGGTATTTGGCCGGAACCTCCAGCCATGGATCGGGCAGGGTCTGCTTAACGCCCAGGGAAATCTTACCCTTTGCGCTATCAAATTTAAGCACCTTGGCAGTGATCTGCTGGCCAGGCTTAAGCACATCGGCCGGCTTGCCAACTCTGCCCCAGGAGAGATCGGAAACATGCAACAGACCGTCAACGCCACCCAAATCAACAAATGCACCGTATTCGGTTACGTTCTTGACAATCCCCTCAACAATCTGGCCTTCGGTGAGTTTTTCCAAGGTCTCGCTACGCGAGGCCTGGCGCTCTTCGTCAAGCAGCACGCGACGGGAAAGAACGATATTGTCACGTTTCTGGTTAACCTTAATAACCTTGAACCGCGCCTTGAGTCCTATATAGCTATCGGAATCCGATGAAGGGCGGATATCCACCTGGGAAGCCGGCAGAAAGGCGGGGACGCCGATGTCAACACTGTAACCGCCATTGACGCGGGCGGTGATAGTCCCTTCTACAATGCCACCTTCTTGTCCGGAATCACCAATCTTTTCCCAAGCAGCCAGATAATCGGCTTTCTTCTTAGAGAGAATATAACCCTTTTTGCCATCTTCACGGGTCATCAGAACGCGGATCTTATCACCAATCTGCACTGTAAGCTCTCCGCTTGCATCGCGAAACTCGGAGACCGGTACATACCCTTCCGATTTGAGGCCAATGTCTACGAGTACTGTTTCCTGATCAATGCGAACGACCGTTCCTTCAATGATCTTGTCCCGCTCGGGCCTCTCCTTGAGGCTTTCATTATAAAGAGCGGCAAATTCGCTGCTCTGCTGCTCAGCATCCGGATCTTCATGTTCACCGTTGTCAGCAGCGCCGAGCTTTTTGAAATCAACCATTAAACCATACCCCCTGGACGTTTTCTGTAACATCGTTTGTGTGTTTGATCTATTTAAGCGTGAAAATATAGCACATATGCATAAAATATCAATTGAATTTATTGTTCAATCTTTTTTATTGAGCGCCTCAATCCTGCTGACCACCTCATCAATAATCCACTTGGGAGTGGAAGCGCCTGCCGTAACACCAATCCGCTCTTCATCCTTGAACCAGGCCGGATCAATTTCTGCTGCAGTCTCGATATGATAGGTGCGGGGCTGAATTTCGATGCAGACCTCGGCCAACCGCCGGGTATTGGCACTGTTGAAACCACCTACCACCAGCATGCAGTCTACCTGGCAGGCAAGTTCTTTTGCTTCTTCCTGGCGCACCGCAGTTGCATCGCAGATCGTGTTGAACACACGGATCTCACCGCCCCTCAGAAGGCATTCCGACACAACATTCTTGAGATTTTCAAAGGATTGGGTGGTCTGAGCGACTACGCCGATCTTGTTCATCTTTGGCAGTCGCTTGACCTCTTCACCCGAGCCAACCACAAAGACCTTGTCACCGCCGTAGGAAACAATCCCCTGGACCTCAGGATGGTCGGCATCGCCAACAACAACAACACCATATCCAGCCTCGGAGAGACTCTTGACATGCTCCTGGGCCTTCTTGACAAAAGGGCATGTGGCGTCAACAATCTCCAGCTGCTTCTGGACCGCTTCATCCATCTCACTGGCCAGCACACCATGGGAGCGGATAATAATTGTGCCGCTGTCGGTCTTATCCAGATTTTTGACAACCTTGACCCCCATCTGCTCCAGCTTCTGAACAACCTGCGGAGAGTGAATGATCGGCCCAAGGGTATAGGTTTTGTTGTCTTTACCGGCAGCCTCGAAGGCCATCTGGGTGGCACGTTTGACGCCGAAACAGAACCCGGCTCTTTTTGCGATGATAACTTTCATATCTATAAATCCTATGGTTTTGCGGTTTTTTCTCGAAAGGCCGCTTCCATTATTTCCAAAACATCTTCTATTCCGACTCCGGATGAATCGATGGGGATGGCATCCTCGGCCTGTTTGAGTGGGGCAAGGTCACGCTGCGAATCTTGATCATCGCGACGGGAAACCGC
>Ga0209212_1002131_pt1 | contig 29255 bp, 20 predicted proteins | sample RifGroC2_FD_183996 | JGI IMG/M metagenome (GOLD analysis project Ga0209212, IMG submission 183996) | Groundwater microbial communities from Rifle, Colorado, USA - Groundwater C2 (SPAdes) (version 2) | ecosystem: Environmental > Aquatic > Deep subsurface > Groundwater | place: Rifle, Colorado... | reverse complement strand
CGCTGCTGGAGCTGGAAAAGGCCTATGACCATTACCGTCATGACAAGGAATTTAAACAGGAATTCGCCTATTATCTGCGCCAGTACGTTGGCCGCCCCAATCCGCTCTATTTCGCCGAGAAGCTGACCAACAAGCTGGGGGGCGCACGAATCTACCTCAAACGCGAGGACTTGAACCATACCGGGGCACACAAAATCAACAACACCATCGGCCAGGGTCTGCTGGCGCGGCGGATGGGGAAAAAGCGGGTCATTGCCGAGACCGGCGCCGGGATGCACGGTGTGGCAACCGCCACTATTGCCGCCCTGTTCGGTATGGAGTGCGAAGTGTTCATGGGGGAGGAGGATACCCACCGCCAGGCCCAGAATGTCTTCCGCATGAAGCTGCTCGGGGCCAAGGTTACTCCGGTAACCGCCGGCACCGCGACCCTGAAGGACGCCATGAACGAGGCGATGCGAAATTGGGTGACCACCATTCACGAAACATTTTACGTAATCGGTACCGTGGCCGGTCCGCACCCGTATCCCATGATGGTGCGCGACTTCCAGTCCATCATCGGTACGGAAGTCAAGAAACAGCACAAAAAGGTCGAAGGACGGCTGCCCGATTATCTGGTGGCTGCGGTTGGCGGCGGCAGCAACGCCATGGGGCTGTTCTACCCGTTTCTCAAGGACAAGGGGGTACGGTTGGTCGGTGTTGAAGCTTCGGGGTACGGCATTGAAACCGGCAAGCACGCTGCGCCGCTCTGCGCCGGTTCCCCCGGAATCCTGCACGGCAACAAGACCTACCTGCTTCAGGATCAACATGGCCAGATAACCCACGCCCACTCAATTTCAGCCGGACTCGATTATCCCGGCGTCGGCCCGGAGCATTCCTGGCTGAAGGACAGCGGCCGTGCCGAATATGTCTCCATCACCGATGACGAGGCGTTGGAAGGATTCAGTACGTTGACCCGCGAAGAGGGGATTATTCCGGCTTTGGAATCGTCCCACGCCATTGCTCATACCCTCAAGCTGGCGCCCACACTGGGGAAAGATAAAACAATCGTTATCTGCCTGTCGGGACGTGGCGACAAGGATATGCATACCGTGGCGGAAGCCATGGGCGTTTCGTTCTGACACAAAGCGTTTTACTCCCGATACACTGGATAAAATCCCGCTGCTGCATTCATGTAGAAGCGGGATTTTTTTTCTGTCCGTTGTTATCTATTTTCCTCCCTTTTCCGTTCGAAACCGATCCCATTTCAGGAAACCAGACAGTCAATCAGCGATGTATCCCTGTTATTAATTAAACTTGAATTAAACGTCTTCATCTGATAAAAGACAAACACGGTTTCATTTGTATTGTATTGGTGTGGTGTACCCTTGCTATCCGTCTAACTCATCGGGATCGGGATGTTATATGCTTGTCAACGAAGATACCTATCCGCACACGAAAAGCCTCTCCCTGGGGCGTTACCGGTTTGCGCTGATGTCTTTTGTAACGATTGTTACCGCCTGCTATCTCTGGATAGAATTCGGTTTACACGACTTTAAAACCTCCCTGGGTGATTTTGAATCAATTCACTGGATCTTTGCCGGAATTATATGGCTGTCGGGGCTGGTAAGTATTCAATATGGCTACGGCAGGGTCCGCAAGGCATCGGATGCCATCATGTCCGAGCGCAACAACCTGCTGGCAATTTTTGATGCCGCCCATGTGGGGATGCTGCTGATCAATGGGCGGATGGATGTTGTGCGGGTCAATCAGACCATGGCCGAGCAGTTCGATAAGGGGACGGAGCAGCGGAAAGGCAACAGTCACGGTATCATCCTCCGTTGCCCCAACGCACGGGTTAACCCGCTCGGATGCGGACATTCTCCCGACTGCAATTCGTGCGAACTTATGCTTTCGTTGCGGGAAACTCTGAAAAACGGTCTCTCTACCGTGGGCAAAGAGTCATTGCTGCAATGTGAAAAAGGCGACGAAATCATTCAGATGTGGATACTCTACTCGGTCAGACCGATTGAGTTGGATGGGGAGCGTTTTGCGCTCCTTTCCCTTATGGACGTTTCTGAACGACGTAATGCCGAAATGCTCCTACGCAGTCAGAAAGAAACCTATCGGGCTTTGGTTGAAAACGTCCCTGATATTATTGTCCGTTATGACCAAAGCGGCCGGAAACTCTACGCAAATCCGGCTTATGAGCGGCTGGTCGGTGTGCAGGCTGGAAAGATGCTCGGCATGACCAGTCGGGAAACGCCGGTGTTCGGGCAGGTGGTCAGCAACCAGATCCATCAGGCCATTCACCATGTACTGGGTAACGGCCAGGCAAAAGAAATTGAAATTAACTGGGAAACGGCACCGGAGGGAGCTCAAAAGTTCCATCTGGCGAGCTTTGTCCCGGAATTCGCCGCAGACGGCGAAGTGACCAGCGTACTCTGCATCTCCCGCGACATTACCGAGCTGAGGACCTTTCAACACCAGCTTCAGCACATGGCCTTTTTTGATCCCCTTACCAAACTTCCGAACCGTTCGCTGTTTAATGATCGCCTTGACCAGCTGGTTTCTGACCTGTCGCGCAGCGAGCAGGCAACCGCGGGGATCATGTTTCTGGATCTGGACGGCTTTAAAGCGGTCAATGATACCCTGGGGCACGATGCCGGAGACCATCTGCTGCAGGTGTCGGGCAACAGGATTCGCGGTTGTCTGCGCGATTATGACACCGTTGCACGCCTGGGAGGAGACGAGTTCGCCATAATCCTCCCCGAGCTGCGTCAAGAGCTTGATCTGGCGTTGGTTGCCCGAAAGATTCTGACCGCTATCGAAGCCCCGTTTACCATCTCGGGCAAGGAATTGTTCATCACGACCAGTATCGGGATTGCCTGCTATCCGGCGGACAGTTCGGAAACGTCGGAACTGATTCGTTTCGCCGATGCAGCCATGTATCACGCCAAGGCCATGGGGCGTAACAACTTTCAGTTCTATTCAGCCTCCCTGACTCAGCACGCTGCCGAGCGGATGGAGCTGGAGTCTGATCTGCGCAAGGCGCTCCAGAATGGCGAGCTGGAACTGTATTACCAGCCGAAGGTGGACACGGTCCTGGGCGTGCTGGTCGGTGCCGAGGCGCTGCTGCGCTGGAATCACCCGGTAAAAGGGGTGGTGCTGCCCGATAAATTCATCGGCATAGCTGAAGATAACGGTTTAATTACCGGCATAGGCGCCTGGGTTCTGCAGACGGCCTGCCAAGCTGCTGTGGAGTGGAACCAGGGTGCCCTCTATCCGGTCAAGATCGCGGTGAACCTGTCGGTGCGCCAGTTCCTGAACAATGACTTCCTGGATACGGTGCGGACCGTCCTTTTGGAAACCGGTTGCCGTCCGGAATGGCTGGAGCTTGAGATCACGGAGAGCCTTCTCATGGTGCACAAGCCGGAGATCATTGCGACGCTGGAAGTACTCAACCACAAGGGCATCAGCATAGCCATCGACGATTTTGGCACCGGCTATTCCGCCCTGTCATATCTGACCGATTTCCCCGTCAGCACCATCAAGATCGACAAATCGTTCATCCGGGACATCCCTTCGCATAAACGGAATCTTGAACTGGTGCGGGCCATTGTCTCTCTCGGACATGCCCTGGGGATTGAACTGGTGGCGGAAGGGGTGGAAACCGGCGAGCAGGCGGCTTGTCTGGACAGGCTCGGCTGTCACATCATTCAGGGATATTTTTATGGCAGGCCAATGTCGATAACAGCCTACAACGCGTGGCGAACCGCTTTTGCCTCCAGCAGGCAGACGGATGATGAAATGTCCCGGCTGGTACATTCTTCATGGCGCGATTACCTGACCACCGGGCATGACATGATCGATGGGCAGCACCGCGAGCTGTTCAGGCGGATTACCAAGCTTACCCTGGCCTGCCGCTCCGGCAAGGGGCATCATGAGGTCGCGCAGATGCTGGACTATCTGGGCGGATACATCAAGACCCATTTCTTCGTGGAGCAGGAACTGCTCCTCTCGGTCAACTCACCCCACTACGAAGAACACAAGGCTGCCCATGACAGCTTCAGTTCAGTCATTGACATGCTCCGATCCCGCTACCGCCAGGATGGCGAAAATGCTGCTTTAACCGTCGAAACAAATTACGTGGCTGTTGACTGGTTGACGAAACACATCTGCACCATGGACCGGGATCTGGCCGACCGGCTGCGTCAGGCGGCGAACGGTGAGGATGCGCTGCCCTGAACAGCGTATCGAAACAGCGGAAATCATGGCGTCGCGGATACGATGCGAGCGCCTGTGATGTACGGATTGTTTAGTCGCAATTACACAGCTTAAGCCTCGCTAAAGCCCGATAAACCGGGCTTTTTTTGTTGACCCGTCAGGACTGTTTCGACTATATATAAACCCGTTTTATATTCATTAAGGAGGCGTGCTATGCATCTTGTCGATCAGATCAAGGAAAAAGCCAAAAAGAATTTACAAACGGTGGTATTGCCGGAAAGTTACGACGAGCGGATGCTGTTTGCCGCAGAGAAAATCGTCAAGGAAGGACTGGCTAAAATCGTGATTCTGGGCGATCCGGCCAAAATCCAGGCCGACGCTGCAGCCAAGGGCGTCAACCTGGCTGGCGTTGAGCTGCTGAATCCGGCCACATCGCCGAAGCTTGAGGCGTACGTGGCCGACCTGGTCGAACTGCGCAAGAGCAAGGGGTTGACAGCCGACGAAGCGCGAAAACTGCTGACCGCGGACGACAACCTGTACTATGCCGGCATGATGGTTAAGAACGGCGATGCGGGCGGCGAAGTCGCCGGTGCTACCGGTACCACCGGCAACGTGCTCAAGGCTGCTTTCCAGACCGTTGGTCCTGCCAAGGGGATCAAGACCGTCTCCTCGTTCTTCCTGATGATCACCAAGACTCCGACCTTCGGTGAAAACGGCATCATCCTCTTTGCCGACTGTGCCGTCAACCCGAACCCGGATGCCCAGGCTCTGGCGGAAATCGCCGTGGCCACCGCGGGAAACTGCAAGGCGTTCCTGGATGTGGATGCCCGCGTAGCGCTGCTCTCCTTCTCAACCAAGGGAAGCGCCAGCCATGCCGACTGCGACAAGGTGCTCAAAGCGCTGGAAATCGCCAAACAGATCAAGCCGGATATGCAGATCGACGGTGAACTGCAGGCCGACGCCGCCCTGCTCCCCAACGTGGGAAGCAAGAAGGCCCCGGGCAGCACCGTGGCCGGACAGGCCAACGTCCTGATCTTCCCCGACCTGGATGCCGGCAACATCGCCTACAAACTGGTGGAGCGTGTTGCCAGTGCCGAAGCGGTCGGCCCGATCATCCAGGGTCTGGCCAAGCCGGTCAACGACCTGTCGCGCGGCTGTTCGGTGGACGACATCGTCAACGTCACCGCCATCACGGCGGTTCAGGCTGCTCAAGGGTAGTTGGCCAAAATATAAACAATCGGCGCATCCTCTCAAGAGAGTGCGCCGATTGACATTGAATCTGAGCACTTCATCCTGAGTGCTCTCACTGGTAAAGGGTTACGCCGAGGCGTAACCCTTTTATCGTTTAAAATGTCCTTGTCAGAACCAATTGCCCTGCGGCAGTCAGCGTCGTGCCATTGTTTGACAGCGTAGCACTAATGGTTCCCGGGGTGCCGATGGTACCCAATCCGGAACCACCTATAGACAGGTTGTCATCATAGACTAAATTAGCCGTTAAATTGGCGCCGTCATAGGTGTAGGTACCGACTTCAAGGCCGTTTTCAGTTATAGATTGTACTGTCAAGTCGTTTTCCGCGTACAGAACAGTACTGTCATTGAACAGGATCAGGTAACTGAATGCTGCGCCATTAACAGAGCGCCAGGCGCCGGTAAGGGATGTAGAGCTGAAAACTGAACGATTCAACTTCAATTGTCCGCCTGCGACAGTAATCGTATTGCCATTGTTTGACAGCGTATAATCAATGACTTTCGGGATACCGGCTTCACCAATACCGGAATTTTGGCCCGGCCCGTTGCGATCATAGGTCACCGTAAAGGTTATGTTGGTGCCGTCATTCGTGTAGGTTCCCACTTCAACGCCATTATCACCCGCAGGCGCCGTGGGATCATTTTCTCCGTACATAAAGGTGTTGTCGGCAAACAGAGCCAGGTAGCTGAAGGCAGGGCCGTTTGTCGAACGCCACACACCGGTAATAGCCGCGGTCGGCGCCACGGCAGTGAATGTCACCGTGAAGGACAGACCGGGAGCATTAACCGGGTCAGCCCCGGCAGCAGTTATGACTGTGCCTGAGTTGGTGCCAAGTGTCATTGTGGTCGTTCCATCAATCACCAGTTGCCCGGATGTGTTGATGCTCCATGTGCCGGTATTGGTCGTATCCGACATATTGGTGTCTGTGTAGCTGCCGTCAGTGTTGAATGTTGGTGAACCGGATTGTCCCATCGTATCGGAGTAGCTGAATGATTTGCCGCTGATCATTGCTGTCGTAAACAGGGCTGGAGTAACCGCTGTCATGGTAATTGTCCCGACATCTGTTGTCATACCGCTTTGAACGGCCACATTACCGACTGACCCCTCATAGATAATGGTTCCTGACGAGTCCAGACCTGAAGCGGAAACGGTCAGGCCGCTGCCGACCGGAATGTAGTTTAACGTCCCGTTGCCATCTGCTGCCGGAAAATCATGCTGAATGGTGGTCATTCCGCTGCCGGAAATTGCAAGTCGCACTTTTGCAACGCCGACCGGTGCACTGGCAACGCTTTTGCCGACGGTCTTGTTGTTCCATACCAATTTTGCCGAAATGGCACCTTGTCCGCTTTGTGTGGTTGAAGTCCCGCCGCAGCCCGCCAATGCAAAGATCATGGTGGAAAGCAGGACGGCTGTGAAATAGCTGTATGATTTAGTTAGCATGTATTTTCCCCTTACCATTGAGCTGTAACAGCGCCGGAATTGGTTGCAGTGGCTTCTGTCAAACGGTTAACTATATTACCGCCAATATTCAAAACATCTCCGCTCACTGAGATCGGATATGTGCCATGTACCGGGTTGAGGCTCCAGAAACCCCAATCTCCGTTGGTATCTACTACAAGTGAGAGAGTCATGATATTGCTGGCGCTTATGCTATATGTGCCAAGTTCAACTCCGTTCATACCACCTGTGGAATAATCTCCGCTGTCGTTTCCCGCCTGCGCCAGCAGGCAATGCGTACTATCTAAAAATACCATCAGTACACCACCAGGTTTTCCTGATGCCAAATCAGTTGAAGGAGCCCACCAGGATCCTATAACAGGATTTGTTGCACTGTTTTGCATGCGCGGAGCTTGATGAGTTCCTTCTACGGTATTGCCAATAGTCAATGTGTCTCCAGCAACAGAAATCGTATATGAAGTACCAGCTGGTGGGTGCGACATCCCCCATTCTCCATTGGTGTCAAATATTGGTGATTTGTCGAAGACCCCGGTGCCTGTTGCCGGGCTATAGGTATAAGTTCCATATTCAAGACCAGTGGTACCATAAGCATCACCAGGTCCAGCTTGGACAAACATGTAGTGGGTACTGTCAACAAAAGTTATGATACCTGTCGATACAGCTGGGTCGCCGTACACTCCCCAAGTGCCGATTATGGAAGTTCCTGCCGTTACTGCAGTTAATGTCGCCGTGTATGTTCCGGAAGTGCTCCCCACGACAGTTGCTGTGATGACCGTACCGGTATTAGCGGTGATCGTCATGGTAGAGGTTTCGTCATCAATGGCTACCAGCTGTCCTGATGCGTTGATGCTCCAGGTACCTGTTCCGCCGGGATAGGTGTGGGTTCCGTTCTTGTTGAATGTTACGTTGCCTGTTTTCGTGTTACCAGAGAAATTAAACGTTTTGCCGCTGATCATCGCCGTCGTAAATGGAGTGTAGTACGTCCAGGTTTCGTCGGCATAGGTTGTGCCGTTGATATTAAGGTCGCTGATAACCAGGGAGGCCGGGCTGTTATTCTGGATAAGCGTGAATTTATCCCAGCCGGATGTGTTTGTGGATGAATCATGATAACTCAGCAGGACTGTTCCGTCCAAATTAAGTGCCCAGTAGTTAACATTTGCATTTTTGCTGGTGGTTGCGGTTCCGTCGCTGTGGAATGTGATGGCGCTACCGGAATAGTTTTTAAACGATTTGCCGGATATCATGGCCAGGGTTAGTTTTGCCGGCGCGGTATAGACTGACGCCGCACTGTTGGCAGCTGTCGTAACCGTGCTGACCGTGGACGGGTCAAACGTGTTGGCTTCCAGCACAGATGTGACTGCTGTCACCAGTGCGGTATAGGCGGTATCGGTACCGCCGGTGACCGCGGCAAGAATCGCCGCAGGATTTACCGCGCCGAGATTCTCGGTCGTAATTGAACCGGCGGCAGTTGTGCCCAGTTGGCCGCTGGTTAGGTTCAGCTTCTTTTCGGTCACAAGGACGGCAGCGGTGGAAACAGCGCTGACGTTGATTTCGGTTGTCAACGTACTCAGGGTGCTTCGATCAGCCAGACTTCTCAGTACCTGTCCGCCCCATGATGCCCTGATGACGTAATCCTTGCTGATGTCCAGGCTGGTGCTGTAGGTGAAGCTTTTGTTGACGCCATTCACAACGCCATTGAGCGTTACGGTTGCGACCGAAGCGCCACTCAGGTCGGTGATTGTCAAGACCGGGGTAGTCGGTGCCGTACTTCCAACCCGCTTGGCAACAAGTGAGCCCAGGGCCGGAAAAGAGACGGTGCCGGAGACAGCCGCTTTCTTGACACTTTTTTCGGGAGCAGCAGCACCCCCGCCACCGCCACCGCAGCCGAACAACATCACCGACATGGCTACAAGCATACCTGCAATAATCCTTTTCATTTTGAACCCCCCATTTTGTAGCAAGATTTCATCGTAATACCGGTTAATCTGATTCCGGGATGGCGGTACGGTCTAACCGTCTAGTGGCATCCTCTTGTAGCAGCAACATCGTCTCCCTCCGCATCTCTTCCGCACAGTCCACATCCGCTGGTTAATATCTTCACAAGCTCACCGGTGTTGTGGAAATACTTTTTCATCTCAGTTCCTGCTTTCTCAACTTTTCCCGCAAGCTCAGGAGGTTCGTCGGTACGCCTGTAGATGCGGACGATATAACTGTCCATTGCATGCCCCGTTTGTGATCAGGATTTAGATTTTGTAGAAGCGACAATACGGGAGAGTTACTTACAGATAACTTACAGATGGAGGTAAAATCAGACGATCTTTTAAATAGTGAAGGTGATTCGGTGACAGCAATACATACCGGTGTTACTGGAGCCGCGCAAAAATTTCCAATGTTATGTAACCAGGGCGGCGTAAATTTCTTCCGTCTTCGGCGAAGGGGAAAGATCGAGTCCGGCGGCCAGCGCCGAGCGGCAGCTCCGGTACGTCTTCACCGCCTGCTCCGTCTGCCCCAGTTGCTGCTTGCATATCATCAGCCCCTGATAAAACTCTTCGGCGAGGCTGTCTATCTGGAGCCCTTTCCGATACAGCGCTACTGCCTTCTCCCATTGTTTCAATATCTCATAATGCCTGCCTGCACTCCCGAGAATGTGGAGCAATCTGCTGCGCATATGCTCCCGCATCGAGGTCGTCCATACCTGGTCTGCATCTTCGGGAAGGAAGCTGCCTTTATACACGGCGATCGCTTTCTCAAGGTTACGGGGCAATTTCCCGGCATCCTCTTGTTGGCCGCTTCCGTTCAATGCTTCCTCGATCTCCCCGCAGTGCCGCTCGAACGCCCAGACGTCTATCCAGCAGTGCCTCGGGTCAATAGAGAGCCTGCCGGCCTGGAGTTGCAGCACCTTTTCGTTGCCCAGCAGCTTTCGCAGGCGGTGCAGGGTTATGTCAAAGGAACGCTGCGCCAGGTCGCCGTCTGCATCCGGCCACAATGCGTCGGCCAGACGTTCAAGTGACACGCTCTTACCTCCCAGGGCAATGAGCGCTTTCAATAGTTCCAGAGGTTTTTTAGATTTACCGGAAACAACGACCGGCTCATCGTCCCGTACCAGTTCGAAGGTGCCGAGGGTACGGATTTTCAATGGCCAGGGCCAGGTGTCCAGATGCAGGGCGTGCGTTTCCGGCACCAGGGACCATCTGCGGATGAGTCCCCTGACATAACCCACTTCTATGTCGTACTCAAGGGCTTTGACACATAATCGCAGCAAGGAGGAAGGACGCCGCCAGAACCAATCCCCTGCATACCCGCCTCTACTGCCGAGCGCCATTGCCTGACGCAGCAAACCGATTGCCTCCGGTTCCCGGGAAGCGTCCAGCGCCAGGTGGGCACTGCTGAGAAGGCAATGGAACTCGATAAATCCGCTCCCCATGCCGTAGGCGATGTCGTACGCCTGCGAAAGATGTGCTCCGGCCCGTTCCGCGTCACCGAGCTCCCGAAGATTCATTGCCGTTAGGTAAAGCACCAATGCCTCTGCGGCCACGAATCCGGCGACATGCATACCAGCCATGGTCAGCTCAAGGTGCTGGGATGCTGCCGGGAAATCATTCCGGTGATTCTTTTGCCACCCGATCAGTAAATGGTAATAGCCGGTATCAAACCCTTTCCACCCCCATCCCTCCCTCAAGCTGCTTGCCATCTTTTTCAGCAGCTCTTCTGCCGCAGCGAAATCTCCGGTGCTGAGAGCGCACGCCGCCCCGTTACCCAGGACCTGACGGTCCAGAATATGGACTCCAGTCTCGTCCGCCATCCGTACCGCATCAAGAGCCATCGCGACCCCGGATGCCAATGTTCCGGTATAAAAAGCATGTAACACCTGACCGTTTCTGATGGTGATATCGGTCATGGGAGAGATCCTGCGGGCGCGCGCCATCTCCTGAGCCTGTTCCAGCATGAAGGTCGCCCTGCCGAAGTTTCCCTTCCACAGGTCGTGGACAGCAAGCTGGGTGGCAGCCTGCAGGCGTAGATTGATGTCCCCGCTGCCGTGGACGAGAGGAGCGCCACGTTCGCGCCACGTGGAGATGTCAGGGTGATGCGGTTGTCTGAATGCCATGGCGTTATAGATACTCATGGCGACCTGCTCTTCCAGCTGCTGTGAAGGGAAGGCAACGTCATCCAGGTGCATCCCTTCCAGCAGGGAGAGCCATTCGTCCAGAGGGGTGAATTCCCCGTCGTACAGGGAGACTTCCGCGCCGCCGCACCAGGAGAGGAGCGTGCCGATCCTGTCATTTGCCCGGGAATAGAGATCGAAGGCGTTGCGCAGGCAGATCCGGCTCTGCGCGGGCGAATGCAGCAGGAGGCCGATCCCTTTCCAGTAGAGAAGGCCGGGCACCCCATCCACTATTTCCCCCGGTATGCTCATCACCCAGGCGAGCACGGTTTCGCTTCTCCCTTCGGATGCAAAGACCGGCGCCGCATTCAGGATCAGCTCCGTCAAGCCGTCCCAATCGGCGGCTTCAACCATCAGGCCAGCCGCGTCTTCTGTTCGTCCCGCTTCCTTCAGAAGCGAGGCAGCCGTGCTCCTGACCTCTTGTATCTCATCGGCCGGAAAAGTTTTCACTGCCCGGGAAAGGAGGAACTCTCTGAATAAGGGGTGGTACTGGTAGACCGGGTTGGCCGGAGAGTGCTTTTCTGTGAAAAAGCGGTTGCGGCAGAGCCGGGAGAGTATCTGTTCGGAACTCCCGATGCCGGTCAATTGTTCCGCCATATGTGCCGTTATTCCCGGTACGAAGGCGGTTTTCAGTAAAAAAACCTGTAATTCAGGATCGCTTCCGTCGAAGATTTTTTCGGCGAAGTAATCGAAAATCCTGTCGAGAGACATGCTCTCCAGCAGGTTGTAGTCAAGGCAGCTATCCTTCAGGCTCTCCAGGATCAGGAGCAGGCCCGCTATCCATCCGTCAGTTTTCGTGTACAGCCGGGTGAGTACTTCGGTCTCAAGTTGACTGCCGATTTGAGTCCCGGCAAATTGCTGGGCCTCATCGAAGGAAAAACGAAGGTCGTTCCATCCGAAAAAGTCAAACCGTTTGGCGACGTCATGCAGGGTAAGCAGGGGAGGAGGCTCGTTCCTGCTCAGGACAATGACGGTTATCCCGTCCGGGATCAGGGCAAGCCCCTCCCTGATTATTTCATGAAACGGTGACGAGGAAGAAACGTCCTGGTAGTTGTCGAGGACAATCGCGTAAGGGATGGGTAACCGTGAGAAGAGCTTTTCAAAGTAGCGTTGCGTGAACGTCTTGATACCGGCAAGGTATTCGGAGGTTAGAAGCGGCAATGGCTCCTGATCAGGGGAAATACAATCTCTGAATGCCAGTCCCATGTAATAAAAAAACGTGGCGGGGTCGGCATCTCTTTGATCTACTTGATACCAGAGGGCGGGAAGCTTGCGTGTCTCAAGATAGCTGGAAACGAGGGTGGTTTTTCCTGAACCGCCCGGGCCGGATATCCATTTGACAGGTTTGTTGCTACTATTTTCCAGGAGGCGAAACAGTCGTTCTCTCTGAACGATGCCGGCAGGAAGTCCGGGAGCGGTGATCTTATGCTTCAGCATAGCATACAGTCTCCCGAGGTGGCCCAGGTGAAGCCGAACGCCAGACGGCCTTGACTTCCCCATGACACCTCAGTACCGTAACACGTATCTCATCATTGTCCTATACGACTATATACGTATAACCAGTTGTTTTTACAAATCACCGGTCATTTCCTGCAGCAGGTAGAGCTTGACGTTGACCGCTTTTACGCACTCCACCACTTCCCGCAGCTTTTCTTCGTCCAGCCCGCACTCCTCCTCGATCCCCTGAAACCAGGGATATCCCTTGGGAAGCGGCGTCAGTGTGCCGCCCTTCAGCAGCATGACGTCCACCAGATCGTTGACCCGTCCTTTCGCTTCCCATGGGTCGCGGTAATTGAACTGCCGCGCCACCACGTGCATCCCCATGCCGTTGGGGAAATTCGCCTTCACTTCAAAGGAAAACTCCCGTGGGGCGCTGTAGCTGTCGCTTCGTCCCGAGCGCACCATCACCTCGGCGCCCGCTTCCTTCAGTATCTCTCCGACCGACTCGGCGGTCATTGCGGTACAGGTCTCCATAGATCAAATCTCCATTCGTAATTCGACGCCCCACGGGGCCGGTTTTTCCCCGGCGGCGGTCAGCACCCACAGGGTCGGGAATTCCATCGTTTCCGGGGCGGGGCCGATGCCGTCAGTCAGGTAGATCACTGCGGCAGGCAGGGGGTGCATGGTTTTGGCGTAGTCAAAGACCGGGCGCAGGTCGGTAAAACCGCCGCCGTCATAGCATTCGACGACACCGGGGGCGCTGTTGAAGGTGGTAATCCGCTGAATGCGGCTGTTGGCGTACAGCACGGTAACGCTGGCATCGCGTCCGGCGGCAATGCGGAGCAGCTCTCCGGCAAATGCTTCCCGCAGGTCGGCGCTGTTGGTGGAGTCGCTGACGTCGATCCCTACCAGAAGATTGAGGCGGCGTCGCTTTCTGACGCCTGGCGTCGTATGTTCGAAGCGGCGGTGTTCCCGCATCCAGGAACTCTTGCGTCCGGTGCGCCCGGCAGTGGCGATGAACTGGCGCAGGATCTGGCGCCAGGGGATGAGGGGAGGGCGGAGCAGGGCTTCGACTACCGTGCGCAGCTCGGCGGGAGTTTCGCCGTCGCTGCCCCGCAGACTGTCCCGCGTGATGGCCCGTACCGTCTCCTCGGCCAGGAGCAGTGGCGTGCTGTCAGCTTCGCTCCAGAGCTCGTGGCTGTCGAGCGTCGTCGCAGATTCGGTGCCCTTGCCGTCTCCGGCGGCGACCCGCTCCGAACGGTCGGCATCGCCGTAGCCGCTGCCGTCCAGGTTGCCGGTGTCAAACGGCGGGACGAGTCGTTCGTAATACTCCTCGGCTGCCTGTCCGTCCGGGGCGTCGTAGTTTTTGGGAAACAGCGCATCGTCGGGGAGATCGGTGATGCCCGGATTGATTGCCAGGTCGCAGCAGATGTCCCAGTCGTGCCGGTTGCGCCCCTTGCGGCGGAGCGGGTGGAGGTGCAGCAGGTGCTTGACCAGGTGCTCAAGGAGAGCCCGTTGCTGTGCCGGTTGCAGGGCTTCAAAATAGCCGGGATCGACGGCCAGGATCGGGATGCCGTCCCGCACCGTGACGCCGGCAGCCTTGCCGTCAAGCGGACGCAGTTCGCGGCGCAGGTTGAGGATGAAGTGCCCGTAGAACGGTCGTTCCCGCAGCAGTCGCACCACCGCGTTTTCAAGGACGCCGTGGTTCATGCTTCGCGGGATATGGCCTGGATGGCGTCAAAGACCACGCTGTCGTATTTGTCCTGGGCGAGGCCGAGGGCAACGGCGGGGATCTTGACGAAGCCGAAGCGGAGGTCGCGCGGCAGCACGGCGACGTAGGCAACCAGATGCGCTTCCTGCTCCGGAGAAAGGGTGGGCGATACTTGGAGGGTTGCCGTCAGGTCGTTGATCGAGGCGGCCTGGACGTCGTCCCGCTGCGCTTCTGCCCGTCCGGCAACCTGCGGCCAGTCGTTCAGGATTTCGGCGGCGGAGAGGGGGCGCCCCTTGTGGTCGGCCAGCCAGCGCATGAAGGTGATGGCGGCCTCCTTGCCGATGATGCCGGAGTAGACCTCCATTTCCAGATCGCCGGGGAAGCGGCAGTTCTTGCGCAGGACGCTGACCATTTCCCACCCCCGCTCGGTCGGTTCCACCTGAAGGTCCATCGGCGCGCCCTGACGGGCCAGCATGCCGGAATTGCCGGCCAGGAACTGCCGCACGTCGCCTGACAGCTCGCGATCTGTCGCATAACGCGCCCAGCAGCTGTAGTCGGTCTCGACAAACAGCATCACCATCCGGTCGATCAGGGCGCGATCAAGGGTGGCAACCTGGTAGGTGCCGTCCGGCGGGTTGATGCTGACGACCACCTTGTGCCGCAGGGAGAGATGGTGCGTGTGAAGTGAGCGGAGCAGTCCCTCGGCGGGCGGCTCCACAAATTGGAAGATTGCCTGCAGGGTATCCTCCTGCTGGGCCCGGTTCAGCTCGTCGCAATGCACCACGGTGGGCGGTTCGTCGTCGCCCGGCCACCAGGAGGGGCGCGACCACTGCATAACCTCGCCGTCGCGGAACGGGATGCCGACCAGGTCGCCCACCTCCATCTGGCCGAGGCGGAGCGATACGTATTTACGGTCGATCTCCCGGCAGGCCTGGATGATCCCGGCGCTCTTGCCCACGCCGCGATGCCCGACCACGCAGGGGGTCAGGTCGGTTTTGGTGATGATTTCCTTGATGACGATCTTCATCTGCTCGATGTTCATGTATGGCTCCAACTATCAGGACTATATTTATCTTGTTTGGATAGTAGCGGCAAACGTGGCGATTTTCAAGCGGAAGTTAAAAGTGGAGTTGTCATATTTTTGCGGAACTTGAGCTGTTTTCGCAGAAATATTTGAATGTTAACGACAAGCTGTGCTTGATGTTGCAGTCGTAGTCGAGTTTTGCTGCTGTGACTGGCTTGCGGGGGTGTTTGGGGAACTTGGGGTTGATGTGTTGTTGTTTGTCGTGGCATCAGGGGAGGCGGCAACCGCCGATCCCTGACTGTTGATCATATTAGTTGTAATGGAAAAAATACCGCCATTTCCCGTTTTAGAGGCAAAAGAAACTGTTGCTATTTCGCCGTTTCCTGAGAAGGGATGTTCACTAATGATGGCTATTCTGATTACTCCGGGGCGTGTCGTGTTGGCAACAAATATCGCTCCGGAGACAAGGGAACCCTGAGTTACCGTTGGGGACGACAACGAGGCGGCATCATAGGTGATGTCAAGCTGAATACCGGCGACATTCCAGATTTGTTCCAATGATCGGGTACAACAACCCATCGGTCGGGGCAACCGCTACGGTCGCAGACGCAACTACCTTGCCGGTGCTTGTCTGGACAACAGTCGAGGTGCTGGAACAGTCGGTGCTGTCGTCACCACCACCGCAGGAGCAAAGGATAGCGGTCAGCAGGGACAGTGCGGCTATTACAAATACATTATTCATAAACTACATCGTCTTTGCATGAAGTTGCCGCTGATGCCGTATGACCGGTGCAAGCGCCCGCAACGCCTCGGCAACAGTGGCGGCGTCCGGAAACACGTCTAAAATGTCAGGTGGAATGACCACCACATTGCTGCCCTCAGCATAGCGCTTTGCGGTAACTCCCCGTACAGCTTTCGAAAAATCATATTCGGGCTGAAGGGTGTCGTTGTTATTAGCTTTGCCGGCCTGTTTATTCTTCATACTGATTCCTTTCCTGTCGTGTAGCCAATCGAGCAGATATGATTCGAGTGCGTGGTGGTCGTTCCGCAAATGAAACAACAAGCAGACGTTGTTGTACTGAAAGCCCTATCACAAGAAAGCGCTGTTCTTCCTCGGAATGCATCGGGTCTCCCATAAGAAGTGACAAAGTATCACCAAAAACGGTTGTTGCTTCATTGAATGATACACCATGCTTCTTAAGATTGGACGCCGCTTTTCTCACGTCCCACTCAAAAGTATACCCCATGAAAGCTCCCTATCCACAAATATATTCTATTAAACATACCTGAGTGGATCGCTCAACCCCGCTTCGGCAAACCCTTTCAGGCGGAGGCGGCAGGAGTCGCACTGGCCGCAGGAGAGCCCTTCCGGGGTCGGGTCGTAGCAGGAGTGGGTCAGGCCGTAATCGACGCCAAGCTCCACGCCGCGCTTGATGATGTCGGCCTTGGTCATGCTGATCAGCGGCGCGTGAATCTTGAACGGCGCGGTTCCTTCGACTCCGGCTTTGGTGGCCAGATTGGCCATGGTCTCGTACGCCTGGATGTATTCCGGACGGCAGTCCGGATAGCCGGAGTAGTCGAGAGCGTTGACTCCGATGTAGATGTCGGACGCGCCCAGTACTTCGGCCCAACCCAGGGCGAAGGAGAGGAAAATGGTGTTGCGGGCCGGGACGTAGGTGACCGGAATGTCATCGCCGACCCCTTCTTTGGGGACATCGATATCAGCTGTCAAGGCGCTGCCACCCATCAGGCGCAGATCGAAATCGACCACCAGGTGTTCCGCAGCGCCTATTCTTTTGGCATTCTGCCGGGCGACCGACAGTTCGAAGCTGTGGCGCTGGCCGTAGGAAAAACTGATGGCGTAGGGAGTAAAACCTTCTGCTTTGGCTATGGCCATGCAGGTGGTGGAATCGAGTCCGCTGCTGTATAAAACTACCGCTTTACGTTGCATGATATGGCTCTCCGGGAATGTGGTAGAAGCTTTTAAGCTTTGCAATTTTACGCGTATCACGTACAATAAGTCCACTTTTCTCACAGATTTCCGCAGGAAAAAAGTTAAATCATCTCTTACACCTTTTCAATTGAGGTACCATGCGACTGAAAGAAGAGCAGATTCGCAATTTAGCGGAGAAGGTCTACAACGATCTTGCCGCAGACAACCTGATTACACCACGTGGCGAGCGCGGAGCCGTTGTTACCGGGATCGCCCGTACCATTTCGCAGAATTTTGCCGCCGAGCAGAAGCTGGAGCGGGATGCGGAAAAACTCCTGGATGAAACCCTTGATGGCTTGGGGCGTGGCGCTGCCGATATTGACCGCCGCCGCATGCTGAAGATGATCAAGGATAAGCTGGCCAAGGAACGAAAGATAGTCCTATAAAGGGTGTGACCATGTCGTTATCAGAAGATCGTATTTCAACAATGGCCCATGAAATAATCAAGTGCATCTGGCGGGACGATCTGGCCGATGTCTCCGATGACAGCCGTGCGCTCAGCAGGGTCAAACAGTCCCTGGAAGCTTTTTTCGGCGCGGTGGATGAGATCGAAATGGCGGTCAAGGCCAAGCTGAGAAACAAGGCGCCCGGCAGCCGCGATTACGATGTCCTTTACCAGAAGTTCTACCACGACGAGATGGCCCGGAGAAATCTGTGAAATCCGGCAGGATTTTACTGCTCCTGCTGGGAGTAATGTTGTTGGCGGGGTGTGCGGCATCTCCGGTGACAAAAAATTACACCGTGCTTGATCCGAACGTGGAGCGGGAGTCGCTGTATATTGTGCCGTTTGATGCGACACTGGTGCCGCCTGATTTTGGTGATCCGATCTTTGACCAGTTTGTTGATATTTTGAACTCCCGGCGTAAACAGACAAAAGTCGGCCGTTTCGTCATCCTGAAAGAGGAGTTGAAAGAGGTTGAACCTGTCTGGCTTATCAAGCAGATTTATATTTCGGGCGACATCTGGGGGTATCTTGAGACCAGCGGTTGCTGCTCGACCGATATGAAGGTGAAATCAAGGATTTATCTGTACGAGCCGGGCAAAAACAGTCCGACGTTTGAAGTTTTTATTCCGGTGGAGCATTATTTTGAACATGATCGCGAAGATATTGCCGTTGCCAAAAAGCGGCTCGGCAAGAAACTGGCCACGGATCTGGCCGAAGCCGTTCTCAAAAAACTGACACCGTAGAAGGAATCCATGAATCTGTGCCGCAGAGGCTCAGAGGCACAGAGAAAATGCTTTTTTTGAAGTTCGAATGATGTACTCCGAGTCTCTGTGTCTCCGTGGCAGAATTATTAACCTCATTTTCCCGGCCATGAGCTGCTGCTCACGGCTTTTTTATCGAAAGGTACTTATTTATGTCTTATCGTTTCAGGCCGGCTTTGTTGGCTATTGCAGGAATAACGGTGCTAACCGGCACTGCTTTGTCTTCATTTGCTGATGATTACTTGAATCGCGCTTCGGCGCTGTACCGCGACAAGGATTATGGCGCGGCTTACACGACAGCGGGGAAGTCTGCCGAACATCCGCAGCGGGCATTTGTCCGGGGTATGGCCGCGCTGCGTCTGGAGAAGTATGATGAGGCGGCGGCGCTGCTGGCGGAGGCTGAGCAAAAACTGCCGCTGGTTGCCGATTATGCTGCCTTCCATCAGGCTGAGTCGCTCCTGAAATTGAAGCGCTATCCTGCTGCGGCCGCCAAAGCTGCATCAATTCGTACCGCGTTTCCCTCTTCCCGGCTGATTCGCCGCTCGGAAAAGCTGTATGCCGATATTCTGTATGAGGCGGGTGATTACAAGAACGCTCTCAAATCATATCAGGCGTACATTGAAAAATATCCTTCGGGGAGTGATTCCGTTGATGCCAGTTTCCAGTCGGCCCGTTGCCGTGAAGAGTTGGCGGATGGCGGGGGAGCGCTGCAGATTTATCGCAGCATCTGGCTCAACAGCCCGGTGTCGCCGCTTGCCGCAAAGTCGCAGGAGCGGCTTAAACAGCTGGAACGCTCCGGACGCACCGTGTCGCCGTACACCCCGGAAGAACTTCTGAAACGGGCGTCAACGCTGTATGCCCAGAATGAGTTCACAGCTTCCTTGAAAACGCTGGATATGATCTCTTCCGCCTCTCAGTCACCGGCGATGACGAACCGGATAGATCTCCGTACCGGCATGGCCCAGTATCGCCTGAGACAGTATAAGCAGGCTGAAAAGCAGTTCGTCAAAGCGTCAGCCAGTTCTCTGCCCGGCATTCGTTCCGAAGCCCGTTTCTGGCTGGCCAAATCCTTTGACCGTCAGGACCTGAAGGAACGGGCGTTGACGCTGTATCTGGAGTTGGCGGCTGAAGGGAAAAAACAGGAGTTTGCCGATGACGCCCTTGTTGAAGCGGCCGGTCTGAAGCGCGGTCTTGGCCAGTATGCCGAAGCGGCCCGCCTGTTTGATCAGGCTGCCATGCTCTCGACCGAAGCAAAGACTGTCTCGCGATCAGTGTGGGATGCGGGGTGGTGCCGTTATCTGGCGGGAGATAATGCGGGAGCTGTCGAAATTTTCAAAGGGCTGCTGAGCGATGAGGCTCAGCGCGAGAAAGTCTTGTACTGGTCGGGACGTGCCCTGGAAAAGAATGGTGATGCAGCCGCGTCGTCGTATTACCGCTCTCTGCTGGATGAATTCCCGGCCGGCTTTTATGCCACCTGGTATCGTGAACAGAAGGGGATGAAGGATAGCCGCGAGTCGTTTGGCAGTCGTGATGCCTTGGCCGAACTTCCTTCAGCGCCGGGCTTTGACAAACCGCGCCTGCTGGCTTCACTCGGCATGGCTGAAGATGCCAGGGTTGAATTGTCGAGGCTTCGCAAAAAAAATAGTGAAAAGAAGCCCCAGTTTCCTGTTCTTGCCAGGGTCTATCTCGAAATACGGGATTTTGGCTCGGCCATTGCCCTGTTTATGCAGAATCGACCGGTGGCGTGGGAAAAAGGGACCCTGCCGCTCTGGACAGCCGGATATCCGCGTGCCTACACGGATCTGGTCAGCCAGAATGCCGCATTGAACGGATTGTCGGAGGGGTTGGTGTACGCCTTGATCCGCGCGGAAAGTGGTTTCTCCCCGGCGGTCAAATCGGGTGCCGGTGCTATCGGTCTGATGCAGATGATGCCTGCAACGGCCAGGATGACCGCCCGCGAAAAAGGGGAGTTCAATCCCCTCCGCCTGACGGTGCCGGAGTACAACATCCGTCTTGGGACGAAACATCTTCATGACCTGATGAAAGAGCATAATGCCGATGTGGTCTATATGGCGGCGGCGTATAATGCCGGGACTGCGGCGTTGGAACGGTGGAAAAAGAGTTTCCGGGGGCTGAAGAAGGATGAGTTTATCGAGAGTATTCCCTACCAGGAAACCAGGGATTATGTAAAAAAAGTGTACGCTTCGGCAGCTACCTACCGTCAGTTGTACAATATAAAATAGTCCTTATAACGGTTACTCACGCGGAGACGCGGAGTTCGCGGAGAAATTCAATGGGTTACGTCAATTGATGCTTGCGCCAATCAGGCGATGACAGTTTCGATGTAATTACCTGATTTTGCTCCGCGTCCTCCGCGTTTCCGCGAGCAACGGCTTTTTTTAGGATAACCGGTTTTACACATATTCAACCACTACCCGCTCCAGGTAGTCGGATAGCCGCAGTACCGCGCTGGCGATAGTCTGTTTGTCACCACCCATGGCCGCTTCCTCGATGATTTCACCAATTTCTGAAATGTCATCAAATCCGTAGCTTCCTCCTGCACCTTTCATGCGATGTCCCAGGATGCGGACTTCGCTGAATGCGTCTCTCTCCAGTAAATTACTGATGGTAGCGCAGTCTTTTTTCCGGTTTTCGAGAAATTCCGGAACGATTGACTCTACTTCGCTGTCAATTTCAACGGCAATGATGTCCGGATATGGTGTTGCATTCATGTGGCATCTCCCTGATGTGAAACCGGAATGAGATGATGAGCCAGGCAGTCAAGCAGGACCCGCTTTTTAAACGGTTTTGCGATGTGGTCATCGCACCCCGCATCCAGGCATTTCTGGATATCCGATTCGTAGGCGTGAGCGGTAAGCGCGACGATGGTGGTTCTGCGACAGCCGGAATTCTCTTCCTGCCGCCGTATCAAGCGTGTGGCGGTATAGCCGTCCATGACCGGCATCTGGATATCCATAAAGATCAGATCATAGCTGTTTTGCGTAAACAGGTCAAAAGCTTCCTGGCCGTTGCCCGCTTCGTCCAGTTCCAGCGGTAATGAGCGCAGCAGCAGGCGCATCAATTGGCGGTTTTCCAGGGAATCGTCAACCAGAAGCACCCGTTTTGTTTCTCCGGCCGGGACATCATGCAAGGCAAGAACGGATGATGCCGGTTCCTGTGCGGGCGTTATTGTTCTGCTGCGCGGCACAACCGATGTAATGTGAAAAGGGATGGTGAAGCTGAAGGTGCTTCCCTCTCCCGGCATGCTTTCAACTTGTATGCCTCCTCCCATTGCTTCCACGAGCTTGCGGCTGATGGCAAGACCGAGGCCGCTCCCGCCAAAGCGCCGCGTAATGGACGTGTCTGCCTGGGAAAAGCTTTCAAAGATCATGTCGAGCTTGTTAGGGTCTATGCCGATGCCGGTGTCTCTGATCACAAACGTGACCGGAATCTGATCGTTATCGGCGGAGGCAGCGGATGTCGTTACGGTGATCGAACCGGCTTCCTGGGTGAATTTGACCGCATTGGCAATCAGGTTGACCAGGATTTGCTGAAGCCGGATCTGGTCGCCTTTGACAAACTGGGGCAGAGAGGGGTGGCTGTTCAGGGAAATGGTCAGATTCTTCTGTTCCGCTGCCTGTCCAACCATATGGATGACCTGCTCCAGGGTGTGTTTCAGATCAAATGGCCGGCTGATGATTTCCAGTTGGCCCGCCTCAATGCGCGAGAGATCTATCAGATCGTTGATAAGTACCAGCAGGCTGTCTCCCGCATGGCGTATCATGGTCAGGCAGCGTTGTTGATCTTCACTGAGAGGTGCCGAGTCAAGGTATTCGGTGCCGCCGATGATCGAGTTAAGCGGCGTGCGCATTTCATGACTCATGTTTGCCAGAAACTCTGATTTTGCCCGATTGGCAGATTCCGCAAGGTCGCGGGCCGCCCGCAGCTCTTCAGTCTTTCTCTGCCGCTCGGCAACTTCCGCCCGCAGACCCTCGTTGCCGATTGCCAGTTCGGCAGTACGCGAGGCGACAATTCCTTCCAGGTTCCGGTTGACCTCTTCCAGTTCGGCCTGCTTCTGATGGAGCGCATCCTGAATCTTTTTCAGGTTGCTGATGTTCTGTGCGGCGCAGATAACGGCCTGAGGCTGACCTTCCTCGTCTCTCATGACCGCCAGTGAGTAGAGCATCGGCACCATATCGCCGTGATCGGTGCGACAATTACTCTCGATACCGTGAATCGGGCCATGTTCCAGCGCGTGTGAAAATGCTGAAAACATGCAAAGCGGCGCATCCAGTTCGTTAAAATCAGTCAGGCACTGGCCGACGACATCTTCTGCCTGGTAGCCGAACAACTCGCAGTAGGCGTGGTTAACGCTTTGAATTACCCCCTCCGGAGAGATGACGATCAGCACGTCGTTCATGCTGTCGATCAGTTTTTCCATGTATTCGCGTGAAACGGTGGTGGTGCGCAGTTTGTCTGTCATGCTGTTAAACGCACGTGCCAGGTGTCCGATTTCGTCGTGTGACGTGATGGCAATCGGCTCATTGAGCTCACCCATGCTCAAACGCTTGACTGCGCCCGTGAGAAGCGCTATCGGACGGGTAATGGCGGCGGCAAAAAGGATTGCCGCACTTATGCCGAGCACCAGGATCACAAGAACAAACGGCAGCATGCGCATCAGTACGCCTTCAACGTTCCTGTCAATCAGGGATTCATAGAGTCCGATATGAACCGAGCCGAGTGCCCCGCCCTGAACAGGTGTCGAGATGTCATAAATGCGGCCAGAAGCAGTGGTGAGGATGACCTTTCTTCCCTGGCTCCGGAGGTTTTTGATTGATTCATTGATGAGTTTCTGGGGAACTGTTGCACCGAAGGTGTGTGCTGCCAGGGAGTTGTCGGGAGCTACGATATAGATATATTCGATATCCTTATCAAGCTTCCGGTAGTCGTTGACGAGCGCTTCAAGACTCGTTTTGTTCTCGGTAATCAGCGGGATTTCGGCAGCTTCCGCAATATACCGGGCAACTGAGAGGCCGCGTTTAAGGATTTCGTCTTCAAAACGGGAATGTAGCTCATGCTTAACCAGCAAGCCGAGAGCGCTACCGACCAGAACAACCAGAAGAGCTGTTCCAAGGATCATTTTTTTGCGTAGAGAGAGAAGAATCATTATGTGGGGAGGTTGTTTCCAGTCAGGTAGTCATAGATTGTGAGAGCCATTGTACCACGAAAATCTTCCAGAGCAAGCTGATCCGTACATTTTGCCGGTTACTCCGCCTTGAAAAGCCCGGGGGCGTATGCTACAACCATTCACCATTTCACGCAGACGAAAGGCCGTATTACCATGGCAGAACAGACCCCAATGATGCGCCAGTATCTGGAGATTAAATCGGGCTATCCCGATGCGATCCTCTTCTTCCGTATGGGGGATTTTTACGAAATGTTTCTGGACGATGCGCTGGTGGCCTCCCGTGTGCTGGACATCGCCCTGACGTCCCGCAACAAGGGGAGCGGCGACGAGATACCGTTCTGCGGTATCCCTTTCCATTCCGCTTCTCCCTACGTTGCCAAGCTGATTGAAACTGGTCACAAGGTGGCCATTTGTGAGCAGGTTGAGGATCCGAAGCAGGCCAAGGGTATTGTCCGGCGCGAAGTCGTCCGGGTGGTGACTCCCGGTTTGTTGATCGAGTCCGAAAGTCTTGTCCCTGACGAAAACAATTATCTGCTGGCTCTTTGTGAAAGCCCTGTGGGCAACTGGGGCTGCGCCTGGCTTGATGTATCAACCGGTGAATTCCGTGCGACCGAGCTGGCCGGAGATGGTGCCGCGCTGGCGGAAGCGGCCGGGATTAACCCTCGGGAAATCCTGATCTCCGATGCTCTTGACCGTGAGGCGCTTTCTCCAGAGCTCCGCTCGTTTTTGAGTGAACGGATTGTGTCAAAGGCCCCCGCCTGGATCTATGACCGGGACTATGCCACGACATTGCTGTGCGGCCATTTCGGAGTTGCGTCGGCTGATGTGCTCGGACTGGAAGCTGCTCCGACTGCGCTGCTGGCTGCCGCTGCCGCTCTCTATTATCTGCGCGAAAATCGCAAGGCTGCACTGCCGCACATTCGCGACCTCCTGGTGTCCCAACGCAGCCAGCACCTGGCGCTCGATCCCGCCACCCGCCGGAATCTGGAGATCACCGCCAGCATGGCTGAGGGGAAGCGCGCCGGTTCGCTGCTTGGCTGTCTTGACCGTACCGGCACCGCCATGGGTGCCCGCCGCCTGAAACAGTGGCTCAGCTATCCGCTTATCGAACTGGAACCTATCCGGCGGCGGCTTGACGCAGTTGAGGAGCTGCTGGAGTCACCGGAATTGCGCGAAGAGTTGCAGGGCCGCCTGAAAAACATCGCCGACCTGGAACGGCTCAACGGCCGCATCGGCATGGCCAGTGCCGGGGGGCGTGACCTGCGGGCGCTGCACGATTCGCTGGTTCACCTGCCCTCCTTGCTGGAGCGGCTGGACGGGGTGCGGAGTTCGCTGCTGCAATCACTGCTTGTCGCAATTGATCCGCTGGAAGACCTCTGTCAACTGGTGGCGCGTGGTATCATCGAAAACCCGCCTTTTTCTTTGCGCGAGGGAGGCATCATCGCCCCCGGCTACCATGCCGAACTGGACGAACTGCGTGCCATCAGCAGCGAGGGGAAGGGCTTCATCGCCCGGCTGGAAGCGCAGGAACGGGCCCGCACCGGCATTTCCACCCTCAAGATCCGCTACAACCGGGTGTTCGGCTACTCAATAGAGATAACCAAGAGCAACCTGGCCAACGTGCCTCCCGATTATATCCGCCGTCAGACCCTGGCCAACGCCGAGCGCTACATCACCGAAGAGCTGAAGAACTACGAGGAAAAGGTGCTGGGTGCGGAGGATCGCATCTGTGCGCTGGAGTTCACGCTGTTCCAGGAAATCCGGGAGCTGGTGGCTGCGCAGGCCGAACGGATCGCCCGTACCGCAGAAGGTCTGGCTGTGCTGGATGTGCTCCTGTCGCTGGCAACTGTGGCCGGTGAGCGCAACTACTGCAAGCCGCTGGTGGATGAAGCCGACGTCATCGATATCCGCGATGGCCGCCACCCGGTCATCGAGTCGATGAAGCTGGGGGAACGCTTTGTGCCAAACGACACCCTGCTGGACGCCGACTCTAACCAGCTGCTGATGATCACCGGTCCCAACATGGCCGGTAAATCGACCTACATGCGTCAGGTGGCGCTGATCACCCTCATGGCCCAGGCCGGTTCCTTTGTTCCGGCTGCGGAAGCCCGTATCGGCATCGCCGACCGCATCTTTACCCGCGTCGGTGCAGGCGACAACCTGGCCCGCGGCCAATCCACCTTCATGCTGGAGATGATGGAGGCGGCCGGAATCCTGCGCAACGCCACCCCGCGCAGTCTGATCATCATGGACGAGATCGGGCGCGGCACCTCGACCTTTGACGGCGTCTCCATCGCCTGGGCCGTGGCCGAGTACATCCACGACGTGCCGACCTGCCGCAGCCGTACGCTCTTTGCCACCCACTACCACGAACTGACCGAACTGGCTACCACCCGCGAGCGGATCAAGAATTTCACCGTGGCGGTACGCGAATGGAACGACCAGGTCATCTTCCTGCGTACCATCATCCCCGGCGGTGCCTCCCATTCCTACGGCATCCAGGTGGCGCGTCTGGCAGGGATGCCTGCCGACGTCATCGAACGGGCCAAGGAGATCCTGCGCAACCTGGAGAGCGGCGAGTTCGAGGAGGGTGCCCCGCGCCTGGCCAAAAGCAGCAAAAAACCAGCAAGAGAGGCGTCGCCGCAGTTTTCGCTGTTTGAAACCAGCGAGGATCAACTGCGCCAGCGCCTCAAAAAACTTAACATTGCCACCCTGACGCCACTGGAGGCGCTTAATCTGCTGGATGAGCTGAAGCGGATGGTCTGAATAATGAGATAGCACGCTGAAAATATGCGCTTTTCCCTCTGATAATTCTGACTTGTAACGATATTTGTTACGATATTGGAGGGAACATGGCTGACAATTTGATGAGAAGGGGTAGTAGATTTTCTGCTCGTTTTTTTATACCTGTGGAGTTTCAAAAGATTGTTGGACGCGTCGAAATAGTTAGGTCACTAAAGACCAAGGACAAGAGACAGGCTATTGTATTGCTCAGAAAGCTTCAAGACGGCATACAAAGCCTTTTTTTTATGGTGAGGGTAGGGATGATAAACAGAAGTCAGTTGACTGCTATACTTTTGAATTACATTGATGACGTGCTTTCGGAGTTGCGGGAGTCTGGGAATGATCACAGGCTCCATGAAGGCGATACATTATATGAAAGTGAGTTGCAGAAGTACCTCAACATATCTGATTGCAATAGAGGGATGTCATCTCCCGACCAATTTAGAAAAGCTGCTGATGGTATTCAAAAGGAATTTTATGTAGAGAAACAAAAGAAATTTGTTGGAAATTTTGCCAAAGGTGTACTTGATGATAACGGCATTAGTATTGATCAGACATCACCTGACTTTGAAAAGTTTCGTGATGATTTTGCCTATGTTTATATTTTAGCCATGCGAGAGACTGCGAACCGGTTGGAAGGCAACAAAGATTATAGTTACCGAGATAAGGTAGTGGAGCATGTGGCGGAAGTTCGTCCGGTTACTCTTAAACTGGCGGCAGAAGATTGGCTACAGGCAAAAGCCTCTAGTGGACGTGTGAAGATGGAAAAGGGAAAGACCTATGAACAGTACGTAATAGTGCTAGATGGCTTCAGGAAGTTCTATGGCGATGACTACGCCGTTAGGAAGCTAAATAATTCAGAACTTCAAAGATTCGTCACAGACCAGCAGAAGAAGAATATTAAGCACGTTACGATTGAAAAGAGGAATCGGATACTAATTGATGTTCTGAAACTTGCTTCAGTTAATTATGGTATTCTTCAGCATCCATATAAAATAGAGTTGAAGAATGATGCTGCCGACGTACAGCCGCTTACCGTTGCTGAATTAAATGGCCTGTTCAAGTGCATCGGAAACAGAAAGAAAACTGCAAAATGGCAGTTTTGGGCGACTATGGTTGCGTTGACATGTGGACTACGTGCCGGAGAAGTTGTGGGGCTTGGAATTGATGATGTAAAGCTAAACGATGATGGGATTTGGTATATAGCGGTAATAGATGCCAAAACTAAAGCCGGTATCCGTGATGTTCCGCTGCCGTCCATTCTTCATGATTTCGGTTTCCTAAGCTTCAGAAATGAAATGAACCAACTTCAACACCCTTTCTTGTTCATGGATTATCATGTGAATGACGGCTTCATTCAAATAGACCAGAAAAAGTTTTCGGCATGGTTCTACAATCTTAAAAGCAAGTTTGTTGAGAAAGAGAGTACCGCAAGGTTGCATGGATTGCGCCACAACTTTATCAATGCCTTAAAGCAGGGTGGTGTCGCTTCTGAAATGCGCTGCGATTTAGCAGGCCATGAGCACAATTCCAGATCAGCACATAACAAGTACACAGAAGTGTTTGAGCTGAAACTAAAGAAAAGAGCCATTGACAAGGCAAGCTGGGAGGGATGTGACTTCAGTTTGCTTGATGCGTGGAAGTGATACCGAGTCGGTCAATCCTCCTTTAGGGTACTCAGGATGGTAGATGAAAGCTCCTGTAATGCTCTGTGGGATGCCCAGAGGGAAAGGCTATAGCTGAGTGTGGCGATTCCTTGTGAGTGCTTTAGATTTCTTCATATTTCAATCAGTCTCTTGAAGTCCCCTTATGTATGGTGAGCGTCAGGTTAATAAAATTGACTTCAGTGAAGTAACGCTGGATAAGTTGAGGAACGAAAATACGGCTGCGTCAATTGTCAGCTTGTTCGACCCAGAAATTTTGAATGAGGCAGGGGTGGCAGTGGCAAGAGGACCAATCAAATTAAAAGGAGGCACTATGAAGAAGTTAGTTGTCATCGGAGCAATGCTGTTGATGGCTGGGTGTGCAGGATCAAGCCAGTACTCAACATTCAGTAAAGCGCAGATCAATGGTAAGGAAATCTATATCGGCATGTCACAGCAAACGCTGGAGACACAGCTCGGCGCCCCAGATAGTGTTAAAGCTCATACCTCAAGCAATATGTTGAGTCCAACCACAAATCAAGTGGCTTACGGGACATCGTATACTCGCGTTTATGGAGATTACACGGTAATGCTGAGTGAAGGCTCCATTGTCAGCATTTGGACTCTCAATAAAAAATAACATCCTCCACCTCCTGTAGCCGTAGTGATCGGCTGCAGTTCTCCCTATTTGGCCGCACCAGTTGGCCGAGCCTCTAGTTGAACTTCCAAGCACGAGTCCCGCATAGCCTTGTCTTTATTGGCCTGACTACCTCCAAGTTACTGCAAGAGGAGTATATATGAAGAAGAGGGTCTGAAAGAGGACATAGGGATCTGGTTGATGCCCAGGATGGTAGATGAAAGCTACTGTAGCGCTCCGTGAGACACTCAGAAGGAAAAGGCTATGCAGTGTGTGGCGATTCTTTGGGAGTGCTTCAGATCGCTTCATGAGGTTGTCCTGAATCTAAACCTTTTTGTAATAGCTTAGATTGGGTTTACCTCTTATACTGATTATATTGATGTCAGAAGAGGTAATTGCAAATGAATGCCCAGATTGTTGCAAAAAACTTTCCTGTAGTTTGCGTGGGCGGATCGGCCGGTGGTCTCGATGCGTATTCCGGACGAATCCGTCCACCATTCCGGCTTGAAAGCGTCCACCTTTCCGGTAGGAATCCGGCCAGCATTCCGATTCGATTC